>PJTY01000270.1_pt1 | contig 31294 bp, 39 predicted proteins | sample 1512121 | NCBI WGS metagenome assembly PJTY01 (sample SAMN08177680, study PRJNA422409) | Soil metagenome, whole genome shotgun sequencing project. | isolation source: Soil enriched (2) on filter paper: alkali lignin treatment | place: USA: Madison | collected 2015-01-15 | reverse complement strand
GGCCAAATCCAGGCCGATCGTGCTAATCTCCATGGCGGATGGTTCCTTGCTCGGGTTTGCATGACAGCAACCCATCTTGGCACTTAGATGCCGTGAGCGGGAGCCATCCACCTCATCCGCTTCGGGATGAAAACCTAAGGATGCGGACATTCAGAGAGGGGATGCGGCGATTAACGTCCACCGTCTGTACCGGGGATGTCTTAAACCGAAAATCGGCCCTATTCACACTTGATTGGGCAGAGGCGACACTCAAATGCGAGCAATGCGAAACGACGTGGGGCTCGCAGTATCCACGTTCTGTTATCTGGGCGGCCTCATCACGCTTCAACTCATCGCTGAAATTGGGATTGCCTATCGCCGTCTTCTGTCCTCAAAATTAGGATAGAAGGCGTCCAGAAATTTACGGGCTAATCATAGCAATCTTCATCTTGGAGGCCATCGCTGCCGCTATCATCGACGTGTCCATCGGCTAGAGGTGGCCTCTCTGGTGGGATTAGCCGCCTGCGCTTTAGTTCTCTGATCGCTCCGTCCTGCGCCGGCGTGAGGTTCACCCAATCAGTTACACCGTCAAATTCTTCAAACAGTTCTTCTTTGCTACGGAGGATCGCTTCGGCTTCCGCATAGACAAAATCTTGGAGAGAGTAGGGTCGCCGCTTTTGATCACTCATTAGCCGCCTCCGTTCTTGAGCAAGACAATCGTTACGATATCGAAATAAGAAATTCGATCAAGCGTTTAGCTATTTTGGAATATCCCTACCGTGACCGGCGTATCGATCGAAGTGCAGCCCGAACCAGCCAGTCGCCCTCACTGTGCTGATCGCAGTCAAGATAGGCGTAATTGCACTTGGCCATGAAGCCAACCACATCAACATGGGTCCAGCGCCCGCGACGTGATCCACGATCGACTTACCGGCGCAAGGATAACGTTTCGAGGGGCCGTGGCGCGATCGCGCCGAAGCCAGTCCAAAGAGCGAAGCGATACCCAACATGACGGAAAGGTTAGGCTGATTGACGAGTGGCCAGACGCGGATAGCTTTCTCGACGAGAGCGTGAAGGGCAGCCTTGACCCAGATGATTGGCGTGGTGTTCACGAGATATTATTCTGGTTGAACATCACAGGCTACTTGCTAGCCTGCTGTCGATCCCGGTCGCAACACCTCCTTCAACATTCCCCCCCGAATGGTTGCACCGGGATCAACGATACTGCCAATCTCACGATGCAAGTCAGATAACATGATACAAGATATCGAAGAGTTGCTATCACGTCTCAATGCCACAGTCGCAGCTTCACCTGTCGACTACGCTTCCCTCAGTGATATATTGGAAGATCTATTTCAATATGAGCAAAACAACAGGAAGGAAACTTTGACACTGGAGCAGAAGGAAATGCTTTCGAGCGCCAGAGACCTATTTCTTAGTCGAAAAACCGCATAAACATACGCAAGCTGGTGGCGAATGCCGCAGCAAGGCGTAACTGTTGCGCAATCGCAGCCAATTTATTACCTGCGCCGTATGATGCACCAGAGCACTCACAAAAAAGAGTATGCTCGTCTGTTTCAACTCGCCGCAAACGAAGAAATGTCTGCTGATTTGGCCGCTCAGCGCGGCGACGATACCCTCTTGATTGAGAGGCATCGCCGCCGAGCAGCACTTCTCCACGAGCGGGCAATTTCGGTTCGCTGTAACGCTGATGTTGCGCTCGACTGATCATTCAGCGCCTCAAGCCACGATGATCCCAGTCGTGTGCGCTTCTGCTCAAGCTCAATGTTGCTACCGGCCAGGATCGAAACATGCTGAGTGATGATGTGCTCAGTCAAATAATCGAGCGCAGCGGCGGTGTAAGCGTTGGCCGCACCAGCGGCTTCCGGTTGGTCGTCACAAAGCTGCCAGCCTTTAGCCAGCCAGTCTTGAGCGCCTATCTGGGAGCAGCAGACGAACTGCATTTGGGAACGAAAAATCCGCAGCTGAGCGTCCGGCATGGGGCGAAAAGCAGAGATAGCTGCTTTGCGCCCATCCCGGTCACCCAACTGGTCGTACGCGGCAACCAGAAGCGGTCACTCGCTGATACTCCTTATGGGAAGAGGGTACAGGCGGCGCCGATCGCCGCCGAGCCGGCCAGAACGGGGAGCACGCCGAGCTTGAAACGGAAGATCGCGAGCGCCGCTGCGGCAGACAGCACAGCCGCCGGCCAGCTGATCGAGGACAGCACTGGCGCTTCGAAGGCGTTCCAGAGGATCGCAATCGGGGCGAGCTTGCCGAATAGCGTGTGTATCGCGAACCAGATGGCAAGGTTGAGGATCACGCCCACTACGGCGGCAGTGATCGCGGTGAGCGCCGCCGAAAGCGCCGCGTTGCCGCGCAGCCGCTCGATGAAAGGCGCGCCCGCGAATATCCAAAGGAAGCACGGCAGGAAAGTTACCCAAGTCGTGAGGATAGCGCCCAATGTCGCGGCGACCAGCGGCATCAGCCCGCCGGCATCGCGATAGGCAGCGAGAAAGCCAACGAACTGCGTCACCATGATCAGGGGCCCCGGCGTGGTCTCGGCCATGCCAAGCCCGTCGAGCATTTCACCGGGTCTGAGCCAGCCATACGTGCCGACCGCTTCCTGTGCGACATAGGCGAGCACCGCATAGGCGCCGCCGAAGGTGACCACCGCCATCTGGCTGAAGAAGGTCGCGACCCGCGTGAACACGTCGTCCGGCCCAAGCAAGACGAACAGCGCCAGCACCGGTGCCATCCACAGCATGAGCAAAGCGCCGGAGATTTTGAGTGACCAACCGAGATTCGGCCGGGCATGATCGGGCAGCGTTTCGCCCAAGGCCGTATCGCGGTCGTGAACCACATCCCCACTCGCAGCGCCATGACCGCCGCCGCCACGGAACGCCGTGCTTCCCGACCGTCCGCCGATATAGCCCACGATCCCGGCGATCAGCACGATCAGTGGGAACGGAGCACCGAGGAAGAAGATCGCAACAAATGCCGCCAGCGCGATGCCACGCATCACGTTGTTCTTCAGTGCCCGCGATCCGACCCGAACCACCGCCTGCACGACGACGGCGAGCACGGCCGCCTTCAAACCGAAGAACAGCCCTTCGATCAGCGGCACCTGTCCGAACAGAACATAGACGTAGCTCAAGCCGAGGATGGCGAGAAATCCGGGCAGCACGAACAGCGCACCGGCGACCAGCCCGCCCCTGGTCTTGTGGACCAGCCAGCCGATATAGATCGCCAGCTGCTGTGCCTCGGGACCGGGCAGCAACATGCAATAGTTGAGCGCGTGGAGGAACCGCTCCTCGCCGATCCAGCGCTTTTCGTCGACAAGGATGCGATGCATTACCGCGATCTGCCCCGCCGGACCGCCAAAGCTGAGCAAGGCGATCCGTGCCCAGACCCGCACCGCTTCGCCAAAGCCGATGCCGTGACCGCGCGCACCGCCCGCGAAAATGGCGTCCTGTTCCATGACGGCACCGCTCATCGCTCGGTCTTTCGGCTGCTGAAGAAGGCATGGAACTGGTCAAGCGCATCGCCGCCCTTGGCGATCCGATCGAGATCCTCGTCATTCGCGGCGCAGACGCCCGACAGCATCGCGCCGAGACCCGGCGTCTCGGGCCGGTTGAACTTGCCGTCGGCAATGTCGAGGTCGTGGATGATCTCGGCGATGGCGACCAGCGCGGGATCGCCTTCGAGCTTGGCGCGCAGGACGATCGTCTCGAAGCTGCACCGATTGCCTTCATGAGTGAACTCGGCATCGGCCATGTCGAAGCGCAACTCGCCTTCGGTCGCCTCGTAGCTGCGCCCGTCGATGAACTTGAATGCGGCGTTCGGGTCGATGAACCGGCGGATCAGCCAGGCGCAGGCAATGCGGTCGACATGCACGCCGCGCCGGGTCACCCAGGTCCTGCCCGTCAGATCGAGCGGGGCATCAGTGGCCGGCTCGGACCGGCTGACATCGGGATGCTGGTATCGCTGGCGATCAAGGTTGGCGAGTGCCGCCTCGGCATCCTGCCGGCCATGCGCGCCGAAGAAGTCCAGTGCCCCGATCTCGGCAAGGCGCTTCTGTAGCTTTGCAATCTCGGCGCCGCTTGCCGGCCCGGTGTCGAGCAGCCGCCGGGCGGTGTGCGCGACCTCATCATAGTCGGCGTCCCGGGCAGAATCGAACAGCGCGCGGACCTCGCCATCGGACTGGCCCGCCAACAGCGAAGCATCGAGTAGGATCGCTTCGCCGCCCGCGCCAATGATCTCGTCCAGCAGGGTCCGCAATGTCGCGTCATTTGCGTCGCTCTTCGGCAAGACATGCACTGCGTTCTTGAGCGGAACGGCGCCGATCCCTTGCAGCCGCCGCCACACCTTTACGCGCAGATAGGGCGGTTTGGTCGGGAGCTGGTGCAGCAGTGCCAGCCAATTTCCTGTGTCGGACTTACTCATAATGATGCATATATATCATGTTATGCGATTCGATAGAACATCTATATCATCACATCTCGCGCTTAAGTGTGTAATTGCGATTGCCGCGTTCGCCAGCGCGACATTGGTCTCCGGAAAAGCCTCTGCGCAGGAGAATAAGGAGGGGCTGAACGTCACGGGTTCAATGCGGCTGCGCTACGAGGTGATCGACGGCCAGCCTCGTGTTGGATTCAATCGCCGCGACGATCTGGTCAATCTGCGCACCAACATTCTCGCCGAATACCGGTGGACACACTGGCGGGCCGCCGTCGAACTCTATGATAGCCGGGTCTGGGCCGAGGATGCCGGCACGCCCGTCACCACGAACGAGGTCAATGCGCTCGAACCGGTGCAGGCCTATGTCGCGGCTGATTTCGACAGCGCCTTCGGCAAGGGTTCGAAGCTTACGCTCACCGCCGGCCGCATGATGCTCAACCTCGGCTCGCGCCGACTGGTCGCGGCGGACGATTATCGCAACACCACCAATAGCTACACCGGGTTGCGCGCAGACATTTCCGCGCGTGGCGGGTGGAAGGCGACGCTGATCTACATGCTGCCGCAGGTGCGCCTGCCTGACGACAACGCCAGCCTGCGCGACGCGCGCGTACAACTCGACCGTGAGAGTTTCGACCTCGTCCTGTGGGGTGGGCAGATCAGCAGGGCAAAGGCGATCGGCCCGGCCACTGTCGAGATCAGCTATTTCCATTTGGGCGAGCGCGACGCGCCCGGACGGCCCACGCGCGACCGCTCGCTCGACACGTTCGGCGGGCGCATCATCGCCGAGCCCAGAGCCGGCAAGTTCGATGTCGAGGTCGAGGCGCTGTATCAGACCGGCTCGATGAACGCTTCGACCGCCGCTAACGCACCGAGCCAGCAAGTCGCCGCGAGCTTTCTCCATGCCGACGCGGGTTACACCTTCGCGATTCCGTGGAAGCCGCGTTTGTCGATCGAATATGACCGGGCGAGCGGCGATAGGCCGGGCGGTAAGTTCGGCCGGTTTGACACGCTGTTCGGCATGCGTCGCGCCGAACTCGCGCCGGCCGGCCTCTACAACGCGATCGGCCGCACAAACCTTTCGACCCCCGGCATTCGGATCGAAGCCACCCCAAGCAAGCGGCTCGACTGGTTTGCCGGTTATCGCGCGATGTGGGCGGCAGCGGCTGAGGACAGTTTCTCGACCACAGGCGTGCGCGATGCCAGCAGACTTTCAGGTAGCTTTGCCGGCTACCAACTGGAAGCCCGTGTGCGATATTGGTTGATCGCCGAGCGGTTGCGGTTCGAATTCGACGGCCTGCTGCTCGCCAAGGGACGAATGCTACGCGACGCTCCAAACGCCCAGCCAGGACGCTGGACACGCTACGGATCGTTCAATCTGACAGCGGCCTTCTAGCAGGGCGTGCTGCTGTCAGGCGGCTCGCCCTGAGCAAATGTCGAATTTCGGCCAGATGCGCCCTAGCGCGTAGACTCATTTCGCACTGCACCAGATGCGCACGCAGATGAGCTTGATGGCTGCCAGGAAGTTGGCAGGGTCTTTGTCATAGCGAGTGGCGATGCCACGGAACTGCTTGATGCGGTTGAAGAATCGTTCGACGAGGTTTCGCTGTTTGTAGAGCCACGGCGAGAAGGCGAAGGGTTGCTTGCGGTTGGATCGATTGGGAATGTTGGCCCAAAAGTTTCTGGCAGCAGCGGCCTGACGGATGGCGTTGCTGTCATATCCTTTGTCCCCCAGCAGGGTTGCGCCCTCGGGAATGGCCTCAATCAGCGCTTCGGCTTCACAGGCATCATGGACTTGCCCGCCGGTCAGTCTCAGGCCGACAGGGCGTCCGTCAGCATCGACAAGAGCATGGAGTTTGCTGGTGAGACCGCCCCGGGAACGTCCCATGCCACGGTCGCTGCTTCCCCCTTTTTGCCCGTCGCACCATTCTGGTGGACGCGCATGCAGGTGGAATCGATCATCACCAGTTCGCCATTATATCCGGCGGAAACCGCTGCCAGAAGCCGGTCCCAGACCCCGGCTTTGCGCCAGCGGACGAACCGATTGTAACAGGTTGTCGAAGGCGCGTAGCGTTCGGGCACTTCGGCCCACGTCGCTCCTGAGCGAAAGCGCCACATAATCCCGTTGAGAACCCGGCGATCATCCACCCGCGCCACGCCCCGTGGTTTGTTGGGCAGCAACGGCTCGATAATCGCCCATTCCCGATCTGTCAGTTCGTACCGCCGCCGTGCCATCAAGCCCTCCAACTCTGGAGGCCTCTGGATCACTCCAATCGCCAATCCTCAAGGCTTTTATGAATTTACGGCCTAGGGTGCCGGACGCGGCTATGCTATAGAGGGTCATCGCGACAAGACTCTTCTCAGGCACGTCACGACAGAGAGACCTCGGCGCTCCCGCTTGATGGGAGATCGTTATGTCACACTCATACAATACGTCCCCGTATGCACGCAGCATGTCCGTCGAAAGGCAGTTCCTCGCGCTTGGTGCAGCTCGAGAAAAGAGGCGCCAAGCCATTATCTCGGCCAAAGAGCGAGAGCGCAGTTTGGAATTGGCGCTGCTTGAATGGCAAAATGAGGGCGGCTTTAGTGGACAATGAAGACCATGAAGCGCGATCTTCCGCTAAAGAGGAAGCCGATAAGCTTGAACGGCTTTTGCTCAATGCGAGGGCCCAAATGAAGCAAGGAAAGTCGCTATCACGCGCCGATAGACAGCGGCTTAATTTGGCACTGGATATTTGGTTGGCGGCGCATGAAAGATGACGACCGGTCGACGTTCATACCGTCATCGGTTTTGTCGGTCCGAGCGGAAGATCAACAGGACCGCATTGGCCTGCTGCCGAAGCGCCGTGAGGTGGTGCCGGTTTCCTGGACAGGATGCTAAGCTAATCCCGACCTGTGATAGATTGGTACGGGAATGAAGACGACGAGGAAGCGCTACAGCGGGGTGTTCAAGGCTAAGGTGGCGCTGGAGGCGATCCGGCGCGACCTGACGCTGACGGAGTTGGCAGCCAAGCATGGGGTCCATCACACGATGATCCCGTCTTGGAAGCGGCAGGCTATCGAGGGGATGGCAGGCACGTTTTCAGGGGCTGGCGATGCTTCCAAGGCCGTCAGCGAGATCGAGGTGGAAAAGCTCCACGCCAAGATCGGGCAACTTGTAGTGGAGCGAGATTTTTTAGCGAAAGCCTTCGGTCGATGAGCGTGGATCGGAGGCGGGCGATGGTTGAGCCTGCTCACCAACGCCTGTCGATCTCGATGCAGTGCCGCCTGTTGCGGATCAGCCGCTCATCGTATTACTGTGCGCCGGTGCCGAAAACGGACGAGACGTTGGCACTGATGACGGTGATCGACGAAACCTTCCTGGACTGCCCGTGGTATGGCAGCCGCCAGATGGCGCGGCATGCGCCGTGCAAGCCATGAGGTTGGTCGTCGCCGGGCACGACGCCTGATGGCAACGATGGGCCTAACGCCGATTTACCAGCGGCCGCGCACGAGCGATCGCCATCCGCAGCACCGGGCCTATCCAGACTTGCTGCGCAAGCTGACGATCGAGCAGCCCAGCCATATCTGGTGCGCCGATGTGACATACATCCCCATGCGCCGTCGCTTCCTCTACCTGGTGGAGATCATGGACTGGGCAACCCGCAAAGTGCTGGCCCGGCGCCTGTCGAACACGATGGATGCTGGCTTCTGCGTCGCGGCTCTGGAGGAGGCGCTGGCCCGGTTCGGCAGGCCGGAAATCTTCAGTACGGACCAGGGCAGCCAGTTTACCAGCTTCTCCTTCACCAGCGTGCTGCGCGACGCCGAGGTCCGCATAAGCATGGATGGCCGGGGCCGATGGATGGACCACGTATTCATCGAGCGGCTCTGGCGCTCTCCGAAGTATGAGTGAGTAGCCCCTAGTTTTCTAGACGCCTTCTGCTTTCAAAATCTGCTGCCGTTCGAACTGTGCGGGTGACAGCATCCCGTTCCTGACCTGCTTGCGCACCGGGTTGTAGAACATCTCGATGTAATCGAACACGTCCTGCCGGGCTTCCTCGCGTGTTTTGTAGGTCCGGCGCCGGATGCGCTCTCGCTTGAGCGAGGAGAAAAAGCTCTCGGCGACGGCGTTGTCATGGCAGTTGCCGCGCCGGCTCATCGAATGCTCAAGATTGTGAGCCCGGATGAAGGCCGCCCAATCCATGCTGGTGAACTGCGAACCCTGATCCGAATGGATCAGCACCCGCTGCTTCGGCTTGCGCCGCCATACCGCCATGTGCAGCGCTTGCCGCACCGCATCGGTGGTCTGCCTGCTCTGCATCGACCAGCCCACCACGCGGCGGGAATAGAGATCGATCACGACAGCCAGATAGGCAAAGCCCTCCAGGGTACGGATGTAGGTGATGTCGGTCACCCAGGCCCTGTCGGGGGCAGCGACGTCGAACTGCCGGTCCAGAGTATTGTCGACCGCCAGGGATGGCTTGCCGCCATAGCTCCCCGGCCGACGCTTGTAGCCGATCTGCGCCTTGATACCTGCCAGCCTGGTCAACCGGGCAACACGGTTCGGGCAGCAGGTCTCCCCCTGATCCAGCAGGTCGTCGTGCAACTTGCGGTAGCCATAGACTTTGCCGCTGTCGTTCCAGGCTTGCCGGATCAACTTCGTCTGCCGAACATCTTCCCGGGCGCGTTGGCTCAGCGGGTTCTTCTGCCAGGCATAGAAGCCGCTGGATTGGATGCGCAGGCACCGGCACATCGATCGAACCCCGAACTGGTCACGATGCTCGGCAACAAATGCGTATCTCACTTTGCATCCCTGGCGAAATACGCGGTGGCTTTTTTTAGTATATCGCGCTCCTCGGTCACCCGGGCCAGCTCGCGCTTCAACTGGCGGATCTCGGCATCCTTGCCGGCATCGCCAGACACCACCTTCGCTAGTTGCCGCTTCCATGCGTACAGCGAATGCTGATTGACGCCGAGCCGCTCAGAAACCTCCGCTACCGGATACCCGGGCTCGGTGATCTGGGCCACCGCATCACGTTTGAACTCATCGCTGAAATTGGGCTTCCCCATCGTCGTCTCCTGTCCTCAAAATTAGGATAGAAGGCGTCCAGAAATCTAGGGGATACTCACTCGGGACTGGCCGGCAGAACCCCTGTTGAGGCCTATCGGCAGATTGGACAATCAAATCCTGGGGGGCATGCCCTTCAGGATCTGATGATCAAGCAGGCGGCATGAACGACAACCGGGATTAGCTTAACTCAGCCGCCAAACTGTCCAAGAAGGCAGGACCACCTCACCGTTTTCATGCCCAAAGCCCACAACATGTTAGAAATTTCCAGTACTCCGCAGCCTTTAAATGAGCCAGAAAGCGCGAGCGCAGAAGATCGTCTGGTCAATGGGCGGCGCCAACGGGGTTGCTATTACGATGACCGCAGACGCGGCGCGGAAAACCGGAAATAGTCTGATTTCAGCTGCCGATATCGCAAAGCGGCAGGCATATAATAAAGCGCTCCACATAAAGCTGACCGTCAAACTGGTTCTCCAACCGGACTGGTAGGAGTCCTGGCGCGTACCCCCCAGAGATGGCCGAATGCCAAAAATATTGATTTAAGTTATAATCTTCCTATAATAATGAATTGCGCATCAAAAGACTGAGGGCATCAATGCGAGATCCGGAGCGGAGACGGTACTCTCTGCAAGATTTCGTCTTCGCGGAGGCCGAAGCGATTTTGCGCACACGCGAGGCATTGTTGACCGAAGTCGCTGGCATCACAGATTTGGTCAATCTCACGCCGGCTCAAGCCGGTGCGGCAAGAGAATTGAGACGAAGGCGAATCACTTTTCAATTCCCGGCTGAATAGTCATCACCTATGATTCGTCAGATTGCAGGATCGATCTCCTCTGGCAATGACGGCATTAGGATGTTCTAGCTCCTATCGCATTTTTTGCTACCAAGTCGACCTGTTCACGAAAGAAAATAGCTCTGCGTTTATGCTGTTCGCTCAATAGGATGTCGTCAAGGCGGCATTGGGCAATGAGCGCAGCCGTCTCTTCTTCAACGGCTAAATGAACCAGACGAGCATATTCCGTTTTTCAGGAGGTCACCCGCGCTTATCCGTTTATGTTGTTAAGCACTTCGCGGCCACCTGATAAGGGCGGGTGACCCCATCGCCAATAGAAAATGCCCAAGGTCGATGTCCCTTGGATTCCGACCGGTATTGAGTTTGCAGTCATCGCCCTCCCGTGCCCATTCTTTCCCCCAAAAGCGCTCATGTGTCTAGGTTTAAGCAGTCTATATGGCGATGGAAAAGCTGCCGTGTTGCCGGCGAACAGGGAGTAATGCATAAGCTAACAAGTAAAAATAAATTAACCCCATCGATTACGTTCAGCCCTAATTCTTTGCACTATTGCGCCGATAAAAAATGGCCCGGCAAAATAAATCACCGGGCCAGTCGAGACTCGTTTCCGAGGCTCGGGTCGCAATGAACAGATAGCATAGATAAAATGCCGAATATTAACATATGTATATGTTTTATCTAAAATCGAAAAAAGTACTAATATTGTCCTGTGAATAATTTTTCATCATCGTGTTGAAATCATTAGCTTCGCAGGTGTCGATGAAGGTAATTTTCGTCAAAGCCGGCAATTTTAACGAGCTTTTCCGGACAGGATATAATCAGGCTTCCCCTGCTGAGCGACATGGCGCCGCTTGCCTTCAATTCTTTCAAAATGCGGTTGAGATGGACGGGCGTCATGCCTAACGCATCGGCAAGCAGTATCTGAGAAAGCGGCAAGGTGAGGTGTTGGCCGTTTATGAGCCCGATATTGCGAGCCCGCAAATAGAGTTCGCATATAAGATGCGCAACGCGCTCGATGCTCGTCCGCCGCCCCATACTCGTGATCCAGGCACGCAACGTCCCCTCATCGATTAACTGCGCAAGATACATGGCTTTTGCCACGTTGGGATGGCAATCCATGATCCTGTCAATCTCTGGGCGATCGATCGTAGCGATGACCGCCGGGCCTATGGACTGAATGCTGTGATCCATTTGCTCGAGCAGACCGACATGCAGGTCACAGGAGTCGCCCGGCATTAAAAAAGCCAGGATTTGTCGCGTCCCGCTGGGCAAAATCTTGTAGCGGCATGCCCAACCATCCAGAACAACAAATACCGGCCCGGGGCGATCGCCTTCTCGGATGAGGTCGTGTCGAGCCGCGATCTTTCTTGGATGTGAGGTCGCTGCGGCCAGAGCCGCAATATCATTTTCAGACAGTGCCGCGAATCTGCTCAGTTTGTCGATGAACCGGTTCATCAGTCAAAGTCCCACAGGATCATCAAAATTAATATTGTTGTAGATTATTGTCGAAAGTTAACATCGGTGATGGCGCTCGATGCATGTTGCTATTAGAATGACAAGATCGTCGGCCCACACTTCAGGCTCCGGCGGCTGAGAGACGCGCGCTCTCGCCTGATGGAGGCAACTGATGAGACAAGATGGTGACAACCTCAGTACGGGACTTGCTGCGTCCCTAGGCGCCCCTGACCCATATGGAGAGGCAGCGCTCGTGCTGGTTGAGACCCTGATCCACGCTTTGATAGCCAAGGGCAGCTTAAGCACCCTTGAGGCCGTTGATATTATCGACGATGCAGTACAGGTGCAGTCCGCAATAGACGAGGATCAGTGCCACGTTCCTGGGGCACGGCCGCGGGCAGCCGCTTTGTTGAGAATTATCGGCGGAAGTCTTTCTAGCGATTTGCCAATGTCGTGAAATTCAGCTTCGGTGGTAAGAGGCTGTTTGGAAAATCGTTGGCGGGGGTTGTCGCGAGGCTCTGCGTCTGATTCAGGCTCTGGATGTGGACCCATCAGAGCCGAGGGCGCATGGCCCAGATTGCCAAGAAGACGAAGCGCTATCCCAGTGATCTGACCGATGAGGAATGGGATCGCCTAGCGCCCCTGATGTCCAAGCCGGGGCGCCGTGGCCGTCCACGCGAGGTGGATTTTCGCAAGGTAATCAACGCCGTGCGCTACCTTGTTCGGTCGGGCTGTGGCTGGCGGATGCTGCCGATCCATCTCGGAGCATCGCAGACGGTTTATGGTTGGTTCCGGGATCTGGCTCGCAGGTTCCTGTTCCAGACAATCCACGACATCGAGCTGATGCTCGATCGCGAGCGCCAAGGGCGGGAGGCCAGTCCGAGCGCGGCAGTGATCGACAGCCAGTCGGTCAATGCGCCATCGGCAGAAAAGCGTGGGTTCGATGCAGGCAAGAAGGTTGTCGGGCGCAAGCGGCATATCGCCGTCGATACCGATGGTCGGCTGCGGATGGTCACCTGACCACTGCGGACATTTCGGGCAGCGCGGGTGCCCAGGCCATCCTCGATAGCTTCCGCAAACGCTGGCCCTGGATCAAACATCTCTTCGCCGATGGCGCCTATGACCGCCTCAAGCTCATGGAAAAGGCAAGCTATCTGGATTTCGTCGTCGAGGTCATTCGGCGCAGTGACCAGCAGCAGGGCTTCAAGGTTCTGCCCCGACGATGGGTCGTTGAGCGCACCTTTGGCTGGATGATCCGATGGCGCCGATTGGTCCGCGATTACGAGAAGCGCATCGACGTCTCACAGGCCATGATCCTCGTCGCCATGGGCGGCAATCTCCTACGCCGAAACGTTCACTCGTGATTTTCCAAACATTGGGGAATCGCGGGAGCGAGTCGCCCATGTTGGTCTTTACCGACCTGCAGAAGGTGGTTGTTCCCCTGTAAGATGAGAAACGGGCTCTCGATTGGTGACCGGGCCCAGCATCAGATGGAGAACAACCATGGGTGAATATATCGGGCTCGACGTTTCCTTGAAAGAGACTGCCGTATCGATCCGGCGCGATGGCCAGCGGATTTGGCGCGGCAAATGCGTCTCCGACCCGCAAGCACTGGCCGGCTTGATCCGCAAGCGTGCAGCCGACGCCGAAAAGGTCGTCTTCGAGACGGGCCCCTTGTCCGTATGGTTCTATCACGCGCTTACGTCGCACGGTCTGCCGGCGATCTGCATTGATGCCCGCCATGCCAAAGCGGCGCTCGACATGGCAGCTAATAAAACTGATGCCAACGACGCCGACGGGTTGGCCCATCTGGCCGAAGCGGGTTTCTATCGTGAGGTCCGTGTCAAAGCCTTCGACAGCATGCTCTCGCGGACCTTGGTCAATGCCCGTTCGAAGCTTGTCAGGATCGGTATCGAAATCTCGAACCAGATACGCGGGATGATGAAGATCTTCGGGTTGATGGTTCCACGCAGCGCGGGCAGCAAATTCGACATCCAAGTTCAGGACCTGCTTTCCGCCCACTCAGAACTTTCAGCCATCATTCTACCGCTGCTTGATGCCTGGAGAGCCGTCCGGGCACGGGCAGCGGACCTCGGACGCAAGGTGCTCGCTCAGGCCCGAGCCGACGAAAAGTGCCAACTTCTCATGTCGGTGCCGGGCGTCGGGGCGATAACCGCTACTGCCTTCATCGCCGCAGTCGAAGATCCCGCAAACTTCGAGCGTTCACGGTCGGTAGGCGCATGGCTGGGACTGAATACCCGTCATTACCAGTCAGGCGAAGTGGATTATGATGGCCATATCTCCCGGCGTGGCGATGCCCATCTTCGCGGGCTGCTCCATGAGGCTGCAACGGTAATCCTGACCCGTACCGGGCCGGTAGTGATCTGCGGGCCTTGGGGAACGAAGCCTCGCGAACGGATCGGCTTCAAACGAGCCGCAGTCGCCGTTGCCAGAAAGCTGACCGTTATCATGCATGCCATGCTGCAATCAGGTGAACTGTTCAACAAGGTGACCGCTGCGGTCTGACAGTCCAAGCCGGCCCCGCGCCTTCGGGCGCAACAAGTTGTCCCTGCCGGGACGTGGGCCGATCCATTCCGCAGAGTCCGTTGCATCAGGCCTCCTGGCCACCAATGCGCTCCAAACATAGGAAGGATCGTCCGCGAAGCCCCATCATGCGGCGGCTCATGTCGACCGCGAAGACGACCATGCTTCCGGCATACACACCATCAAACACGAAAGGCTTGCAAAATGACGCGCGATTAGACGACGGACTCTAAATGCTTTTCCTTTTATGGCTTCGAATTAAGCATCCTTCCCGCGCATGGGCGGAAAGATCGTTTTCCACCAGCCTCATGTCGGTCGGCCGATGAAGGGCGGTCAGGATGGATTGCCGCATAGCAGCTGATGGCCGCCGGAAGCGTGCGCACGACACCTTCTCGAGCGAGAGGATCGGCAGCAATGCCCCTCCATCAAGGATCCATAATTCCGTAAGAGCGTCCCTGTACGAAAACGGCTTATGATCGCAACGTGAGACGTGGTATGCACGGGCATCCCGGCTTCGACTCCGTCCATGGCCGCCGTGACTGAGAGACTATAGCGCTCCCGCCCTACGAGAGAGGGTAATGTCTGACTCACCAAACGCACCGTTACCATCGCCCTTACCGCGATCTTTTGATCGTTCCAACGTGCGTCACCACAGCGAGACCTTCGGAGATGTTGCGGCACCCAAAATACGCTGAGCAGATCAACCTGTTTGTCCAATTTGCAGAACGACGCCTAGAATCTGCGGCGTTTCGCTCCGCAATGCAACTCCAGTGCATGAAGACCATGCCAGATGTGCAGAGAGTTCGAGGGGGCTCAGACGCCTTTCGGACGGAGGCTGAAAAGGTGTGGATGGCTAACGCACAAAAGGCGACGGCAGACAATATTTTACCATATCTTATTCTGGAGAAGGCCGAATTATCAGGTCCTGAGATTATCGAAGGAATGACTTCGTTATGAGTATTGAAAACACCGATCTGGAACGCCGGGTGCTTGCCCATGAGCGGATTTTACGATCCTTGATCCGTCATATTGCGGAGGAGAAGCCCGATATACTGGCACGCCTCAAACAAACATTCGGTCAAGGTCATGTGCTCGGAGAGGATGAGCAGGATTATGTGACTACGCAGCAATATGGTGATCAATTCATCCGAGCGATTGAGCAGGCGATCGTTCGAAAGGCAGACACCATGTAAAGCTGCGCGAAACATTCCGCATTCAAAATATTTTCGCTGACCCGGCGAGACAGTCGAGCAGACGTTTCTATCTGCTTACCTTAAGAGGCCACCACCCTCATTCTCCCATTCGTCGAGAGCGCCAGAAAGTTGATCTCTCTTCGTTCGGCTCCACCAAGTCTGATCGTCCCACCTGTGGTCTGCAGCGTCTCCCAGCAAACGCGCGTTGTGTCCGGCCAGCCAAATCCTGGCAGCGACGATTTTCTCATATCCGAACATCGATCCGGCATTGGCTATTCTAGCTGCGGCTTGGATGACATAGTCTGCCCATTCGATGGGGCCGGCATTGTTTTGTTTATCGGTAATCATGATGAACTCCGCGTCAGCAAGCGGGAGCGATTGAGTCTCTCTGTCACAGGATGCTTGCGGCTAGAACCGGGTGATAAAGTACCTTACCACTTTTGAGCGAGCCAGCAGAGTCCCGTTTCATGCGTAGGCGGGGTGGGCAAATTTGAGCCAGTATCTGGCGGTGGCGAGATGGACCATTTCTAGGACCGCCTAATGCGCGCAAAAGTAAGCGGGGCCTGAGGGCCGCCTTGCGCGCCGCCCATTCGCCGGGATGATTGCCGCTCTTTTAGCGAGGTGGCGGGTGGCGGACGAGATCGAGAATTCAGCAAGCGAACGGGCGAGTAGTCATATGAGTAATCGTATGAGTAGTCGGATCGAGGTCGTTAGCGGGGTGTCGAGTCGGCGACAGTGGACGGTAGAGCAGAAGCTATCCGTGCTGCGGGATGCATTCGGCCCGGAGGGCTGCGTGCGTACGGCCTGTGAACGCCATGATGTCGGCAGCGGCTCGATCTACACTTGGCGGCGCCAGGCGATGTCCGGTGAGCTTGCCGGGGTTCGCAAGTTGGCCGAGCCGGCATTTGCGGAGGTGCAGATCAGCGAGCAGCCAGCCTTGCCTGCCCCGACAGTTGCAGCGAGCGGCGGCGGCGTGATTGGCATCGAACTGCCGTCTGGTATCAGGGTGAGCGTGGATGCCACGGTCGATGCCGATGCCCTGTCACGGGTGATCGGTATCCTGACGCGATGATCCCGCTGCCGCCATCGACGCGGATCTTCCTGGCCTGCGGTGCGACCGACATGCGTAAGGGTTTCGACGGCCTGGCGGTGATGACGCAGCAGGTTCTGGAGCAGAGCCCCCATTCCGGTGCGCTGTTCGCTTTACGGGGCAAGTGCGGCGATCTGGTGTAGCTGCTTTGGTACGACGGCCAGGGCATGTGTCTGTTTTCCAAGCGGATGGACCGGGGGGCACTTCGTGTGGCCGTCGACCAAGACGGGGTCAGTGGTGATGACGGCGGCGCAGCTTTCGATGCTCTCGGAAGGCATCGACTGGCGGCGACCTGAACGCACTTTCACTCCTTCATTGGCGGGGTAAAACGCCCATTTTCTGGTGCTTTTATTGGCGTTTCGACCATCGATCTGCTATATGATCGTGGTGTCGGACGCAGGCCTTTCCACCCCTGATAAAGACGCTCGGATCGCCGAGCTTGAAGCTGCATTGGCAGCTGCCCACGCCGATATTTCCGCCCGCGACATCCTGATCGATACGCTGCGCGTGCAGATTGCGCGCCTCAAGCGGATGCAGTTCGGCAAGTCGTCCGAGAAGCTCGATACCCAGATCGCTCAGCTTTAGCTGGCGCTCGAAGAACTCGAAGGCGAGGCCATCGTCGCCGCCGCGCGTCGAGGCGATCCAGTAGCCGTCGATCGGCCATCACCGGTTCGGACGCTGCCAGCTCATCTGCCGCGCGAGGAGCAGCGGATCGAGCCCGAGCAGGGTGACTGCACCTGTCCCGACTGCGGCGGCGCGCTGCGGCCGCTGGGGCAGGATAGCGACGAGATGCTCGATGCCGTGCCGGTGCAGTGGCGCGTCGTTCGGACCATCCGCCCCAAATATAGCTGCCGGGCCTGCGAGAAGATCGTGCAGGCGCCCGCGCCGGTGAAGGCGATAGCGCGGGGCAAGGCGACCTTCGGCACCCTGGCCCACGTCGTCGTCTCCAAGTTCGACCATCACCTTCCGTTATACCGCCAGGCCGAGATCATGGCCGCGCAGGGCATCGAGATCGACCGCTCGACGCTGGCAGGCTGGGTCGGCCAGGCATCTGTCCTGCTCGATCCGATCATCAACCGCATCCGCGAGGTCGGACTGACCGCTTCAAAGATCCACACCGACGATACACCGGTCCCCATGCTCGATCCGGGACGTGGCAAGACGGCAACCGGCAGGCTCTGGGCCTATGCCGTCGACGATCGGGGCTGCGGTGCCATGACCCCGCCGCTGGTCTGGTATGAGTTCACCACCGACCGGACAGGCGCACATCCCCAACGGCAGCTGGCCAGTTTCACCGGCTATCTTCAGGCGGACGGCTATGCCGGATACGACAAGCTCTACGACACCAACCGCGTCACCGAGGTCGCCTGCTGGGCGCATTTCCGGCGCAAGATATTCGACATTCATGCGACCAAGCCGACACCGCTCACCACTGATCTGCTTGAACGCATCGGTCAGCTCTATGAGATCGAGGCGAAGGTTCGCGGCCACCAGCCCGATATCCGACGACGAAGCCGACAGGACCGCACCAAGCCGCTGATCGACGAACTGCGCCAGGCGCTCGACGATGCCCTGCGCCGCCTTTCGCCCAAATCCAAGATGGCCAAGGCCATTGCCTATGGTCGCAAGCGCTGGGTCGCTCTGACGCGCTTTCTCGATGATGGACGTCTGGAAATCGATAACAACATAGCCGAGCGCGCCATGCGCTGCGTGGCCCTGGGTCGCAAAAACTGGTTGTTCGCAGGTTCAAAAGCAGGCGGCGATCGCGCCGCTGCCATCTATTCCGTCATCGAGAGCGCCAAACTCAATGGCCTCGAACCACAGGCCTATATCGCCGACGTCATCGCCAGGATCGCTGGCAACTGGCCTGCTACCCGCTGGGATGAACTCATGCCGTGGAACTGGCGGACCGATCAGCAACCGATCGCCGCAGCCGCCTGATCTGCGGCCTCAAGGCCCCGCTTACGCGCAAAACGATTACCTCCAGAAGTAGCCAAGGCCGGCGTCCATGAACTCCTTCCAGCCAAGTATAATACAGGCTCTGCGCAATGCCTTCCTTGCGGCACAGCTCGGCGATGCTGTCCCCGTCGTGCAACCCATCGAACGCAATTCGGATCTTGTCCTCGGCCGGAAACGCTGCCGCGTCGGACGCCGGATGTCGTTCACCACGCACTCAGCAGGGGCGTTCGTCGACGAGGTTTCAGGAAGTGTTGGGGCTTCATCTTCGTTGCTTCGTCACTACCACGAGGTCCCAACACTGCCCCCCCCCCAAAAAAAAGGCAGTCTGCGGTCAGTCCAAGACTGAATTCGAATAGCGGGCCATCCGCTTCCTGCGCGAGGAACTGGGCGGGGACGTCTCACCTGACGAAACAGCTTGGGAGCATGTCGGCCCTATCTGGTTGTGGCGCGGGGCAGGCAAGGATGGCCAGCCCTCATCAATGTCGTGTCATTTTCTGACGATCGACGGTGAGGTCGCCGAAGCCATCCGTGCAGCATCGTCCGGCCAATCAGCGGCTTGGGGATCGGTCTACGTAGAGGCCGGCATCGGCAAAACATGTTGGCGCACATCGGTCTTTCCGAGCAAGGCCCGCGAAGGCTACATGCTGCCCATCAAGGCGAGCGTGAGAAAAGCAGAAAAACTGGCCGAAGGCGACGTGATCACGGTACGCATTACCCTATCCAAGGGAGCATCACGCTAGAAATGAGCGCTCGGCCTGAGGGAGCTTGGTCCGCGCAGTGCTTCAGCGCGGTGACAACTTCTCCAGACGGCTCCATCCTGGCGCTTCGCTGCTCGACAGTCGGCCACAATGGGTCACCTGTGGACCATCGACCAGAATAATTCCGGCATCGTACATGGTGTAGCCATAGATTTATCCAGATATTATCGCCTATTTCCATAGGCCATTATAAAAAATCTGGCTGAGGATGATGCGGATTTTGCGCTTTAACAAAATGGCGCTCCAGAAAATAATTGTACGATTTAAGGCGAGGAATGCTGCCGGATGTGCTATGAGATGCCATCGCGCGAAATTTGCTTGCAGGCATTCGTCGTGACAGAGAGACCATTGTGCTCCCGCTTGCCCAGCCGGAGCATTTCTCATGGAAGATCTCAATTATTTGCTGAAGCGCGAGCAGGAAGAAATCATGCGCGCCAAGGCATCAATCTGTTTTGCAGCAAGGGCGGCGCATGAGGGGCTGGCGCAAGGCTATGCCAAGCGTATCCGCGACCACCGGCTACCTTATCGCTCACGCGTGACAGACGGGCGATCTGCTTTTGACCCGGCTCCTTACGGTGGCGGGGGAACGCGATCATGACGGATAGGGTGATGACCAGGAAGGCCATGAGGTCGCCTGCGCATGTCATACAATGGTCCACACCATGACGGTGATCGCGAAGGGAAATCAGATCTGCCTGAAACCTGGAACGCTTGCGGAACTGGACCATGTGGTGACGGCGACATGTCCCGTGACCAGGTTGCGGCATGAAGAACTCGCACGAGCCTATGCAAAGATCTTCAATGCTCGCGAGCGAGAGAAGCACGCGAGAAGGCGTCGGAATGTTCCAACATGTCCGGCGCGCTCATATCTATAGATGGGAAATATATTATGGCAAAAAGCCAGAAGAAATCTAATCGTGAAATCCGCAAACCCAAAGCGGAAAAGCCCAAAAAGAACAACGTTTCCAATCCATCATCCAAGCCAGGCGCGGTGGGGGTTGCGACGCTCAAGGGCTGATCTGATCCGTCCGGCTCAGATAATATTCTCGCGGATAAGACGGTAGGCAAAACAAGTCAGCGGATAACGCCGCATAATCTAACATTAAGCTACAAGATTTACGTCAATCAGCCAGGAATGATACATGCCATAGGAGGCTCGGCTCGACCTAGCACGCACATCAAGCGGCGATCGATGATAAGCGATATAGAGGCCGGCAAGCCTGCCTCGGCCAGTTGAGATGAACCGAATTCGTTCATGCAACCTGTACAGCCTGTTGACGCTTGTCGTCCTGCAGCCTGCCGCCAGTCGGGGACCGGAGGGCTTTACTTCTTTGAGAGGAATGCCCGCATGAAGATCGCACAGATCGCCCCTTTGGCCGAAAGCGTGCCGCCCAAGCTTTATGGCGGCACCGAGCGTATCGTGTCCTACCTCACAGAGGAGCTGGTCCGTCAGGGGCATGCGGTGACCCTGTTCGCCAGTGGAGATTCGCAAACCAGCGCTGAACTCGTGCCGGTCACGGACATGGCGCTGCGCCTCGATCCAGCCGTGGTCGATACCATTCCCTATCATATGATGATGCTGGAACAGGTCCGGCGTCGCGCCGATGAATTTGATGCGCTGCACTTCCATATCGATATGCTGCATCTGCCCATGGTCCAGGACTTTATAGGCCGCACGGTCACGACCCTGCACGGCCGACTGGACCTGCCGGATCTGCCGCCCTTCTATCGCACCTTTCCCCGGCACAGCCTGGTGTCGATTTCCGACCATCAGCGCTTGCCAATGCCGCCGGTCAACTGGGGAGGCACCATCTATCACGGCCTGCCGGCCGGAAATTTGGCGCCGCGCCTCGGTAGGGGGGAGGATTATCTCGCGTTCCTAGGGCGGATATCACCGGAAAAGCGACCGGATCGGGCGATCCGGATCGCGGCGCGTTCTGGCCTGAAGCTCAAGATCGCAGCCAAGATCGACACCGTCGATCGCGTCTATTGGGAACAGGAGATTGCGCCGCTTGTCTATCACTATCCCAATGTCGAGTTCATCGGCGAGATCAACGAGCAGCAGAAGATTCACTTCCTAGGTCAGGCGAGCGCACTTCTGTTCCCGATCGACTGGCCTGAACCTTTCGGCCTTGTGATGATCGAGGCGATGGCCTGCGGGACGCCGGTGATAGCCTTTCGTTGCGGGTCGGTTCCCGAAGTGATTGAGCATGGCGTGTCGGGCTTTATCGTGGCGACGGAGTACGAAGCTGTCGCCGCAGTGGCGGGCCTGCCTCATCTCGATCGGGCCGGGGTGCGCGGCGCATTTGACGCCCGCTTCACAGCTGAGCGAATGGCAGCCGACTATGTCGCGTTGTATCGCCGTCTGCCTGGCGCGCGCACGGACGCTGCCCGACTGCGCCGCCAGCGCGGCGAAGAGGCTGAGTTGCAAGTCGTTGCATAAGAGGAGCTGTCGTCATGACGCAGACCCATGCCCGTTCGGAGCCGCCTGGCATCGAGGGGGGAGAGGCACTTTCCCAGGTGCAAACCCAGTTTTTCATTCCTGCGACAGCCTCACTCCATGAGCGCCGGCCACGGACGCTGAAGCATGGCGACAGTTTTGCCATGTTTGACCATAGCGGGGACGCCATTTCCGGGGTGGGTAGTCCAGAGGGGCTATATCATTGCGATACCCGGCACCTGTCGCACCTCTATCTCACCGTCAACGACATGCGGCCGATCTTGCTCAGTTCTGCGCTCCGGGACGACAATGCGATGCTGACCTGCGACCTCACGAATCCCGATTTCCCGGGGGATGACGGTCGGGTCATGATAGAGCATGACATCATTCACCTGCGACGGACCCGTTTCTTGTGGAAGGACGCGCTTTATGAGCGGGTCACGATCCGCAATTTTGACACCGAACCTCGCCAGATCAGTGTCGACCTGGCTTTTGCCGCCGACTTTGTAGACCTCTTCGAAATTCGCGGTATAACCCGGCTGCATCGAGGTCTGCTGCGTACGCCCAGGGTGGGTGCCAGCGACGTCTTGCTCAGCTATCTCGGACTGGACGATCGCGAACGCTATACGCATCTGCATTTCGATCCGATGCCGACCGAACTGACCGCAAGCCACGCGCGCTTTGACGTGACCGTGCCACCTGGCCAGCGCATCGCGCTCTTCACTCGCATCTCCTGCGAACGAATCGAAGCCGGCAATGCGCTGCCCAAGCAATTTCTCATATCCCTGCGCGAAGCAATGCAGGCACTCAGGTTTGCCCGCAAACGCGGAGCGGCAGTGCAATCTTCCAATGTTCTGTTCAACGAAGTGACGCGGCGTTCCGTTGCCGACATTTCGATGCTCTCGACGGACACCGAATTTGGTCCCTATCCCTATGCGGGCATTCCCTGGTTCAGCACCGTGTTCGGCCGCGACGCGATCATCACCGCGCTCGAAACATTGTGGATGGACCCAGCGATTAGCCGCGGGGTACTGGGCTATCTCGCCGCGCATCAGGCAACCAGCTTCGATCCTGCCGCCGACGCGGAACCGGGCAAGATCCTGCACGAGGTCCGTCATGGCGAAATGGCGGAACTGGGCGAAGTGCCCTTCCGCCATTATTATGGCAGCATCGACTCCACGCCGCTCGTCGTAATGCTGGCTGGGGCCTATCTGGAGCGCACGGGCGACGTCACTTTTTTGGGCACGATCCTTCCTCATGTCGAAGCCGCGCTGGCCTGGATCGACACGCATGGCGACCGTGATGGCGATGGCTTCGTCGAATATGGCCGTCTGACCGATCAGGGCCTGCAAAATCAGGGCTGGAAGGACAGCCATGATTCGATTTTTCACGCCGACGGCACGGCACCATTGCGCGTGGACCAATCGCGCTCGCAGAGGTCCAAGCCTATGTCTTTGGCGCCTGGCAGGCTGCACATATCTTGTTCTGCGCTATCGGCGATCATGAGCGCGCGGCTGATTATCGCGGTCGCGCCGAACAACTGCGCGACCATTTCGACGCCGCCTTCTTCGACACCGAACTCGGCACCTATGTCCTCGCGCTCGACGGCGACAAACGTCCTTGCCGTGTTCGCTCCTCCAATGCCGGCCATGTGCTCTACACCGGCCTTGCGCGGAAAGGACGAGCCGAAGCCGTGGTTCGCACGCTGATGGCTCCCGCTTCTTTCTCGGGCTGGGGCGTGCGTACCATTGCCTCAACCGAGGCGCGTTACAATCCGATGAGCTATCATAACGGCTCGATCTGGCCGCACGACAATGCCCTGATCGCCAGCGGCTTTTCTCGCTATGGTTATCAGAGGGAAGCCGCGCAGATATTCGAGGGATTGTTCGCTGCGGCCACCTATGTCGACATGATGCGCCTGCCCGAACTCTTCTGCGGTTTCCCGCGACGCCGATCGCAGGGGCCGACCTTTTATCCGGTTGCTTGCAGCCCACAGGCATGGTCGGCTGCGACACCGCTCGCACTGATCCAGTCCAGCCTCGGCTTGCGCTTCGATGTCGCGGCCACGCAGATATCCTTCCACGAACCAACTTTGCCGCTCTTTCTCCAGAGCCTTGTCATAAGCGGCCTCAGCATTGGGGCGGCACGGGTCGACATCGGCTTTGATCGCATGGACAACCAGGTCGGGGTCAAGACAATGCGCCGAGAGGGCGTGGCAAGGATCGTGACGGTCGCCTGATTTCGGTTAGGCTGTAGCCCGCGACCTTCGCGATCCTCATGGTGTTAAGCACGTCTACCGCAAGACGGATTTCGAGGAGTGCGACAACGGGGAGCGAATGCTTCTATTGCTCCAGATCACACTAAACGTCACGAGGTAACCAACAACGTTCGGTTAATCGCCCCACTGAGCAGTTCGCCCCGTGACTTTTTCTTCCGATCAATGCCCCTCGAGCATCACATCGATCATCGCCTGCCAAATCCGATGAACTGAGTCGCTGGGATCGGCTCCGCTCTCAAACACTCCCGCATCGATCATGGCAGAATCTGGATCCCGGATAGAAGCCAGAACAGCGCGAACCATTGCTGTTGCGCTCAAATGAAAGTCACCCTCCGGGTCATAGAACGCCTGATGACTGGTGGTCTGCCGTTGAACCTCAGCGACGAGGGCATGGCTGGCTTGTTCGATTTGGGGATGAGTCATTCCTGAGCATAGCACGGTTAGGCGTGTAAGGTCGGGTTTATCTCCTACCGGACTGGCCCGTCAGCGCATCAAGCCAGCTGCCGGAGCGCGTAGTGAATGACTTTTCGACGCCTTTTTTGGCCGCGCTTGCGGCACTCGAAGACATCGCAGGCATTGTTGATCTGCCCCCACCGAGTGGACCGATTGGTTTGTGAGTGGATCAAGTCCATCGCCGCCATATCCGGATGGAGGTGAGCGAAGCGGAACCGGAGGCCGGATATGGCGGCGAGGCCGTTTCCAGGGCCGGTGACCGGTATCCCAGGCTGCTATGCGGGCGGACGGTGTCGTCATGCCGCCGCCAGGCTTCGATCAGCACCTTGGCATCTGAAGATCTCACCGTGGAGCAATTCGTCGCCAAGCGCCCCATTGAAGCGTTCATCATAGCCATTCTCCCATGGCGAGCCCGGCGCAGTGTAGAGCGTCTTCACGCCGATCTGCCCCAGCCGTTGCTGGACGGCATTAGCGATGAACTCGGCGCAATTATCGGGACCGTATATGTGCAGGCGGACCGCGCGAGATGAACAGGTCAGACAAGGCCGCCAGCACATCCTCATGCTTGAGCTGTCGTGCAACGTGAGCGCCAGACATTCCCTGCTAGCATCATCAAGGATGGTCAGGATGCGGAACTTGCGCCCATCATGGGTGCGACCTTCGACGAAGCCGTAGGCCCACACATGCCCTGGATACTCAGGCCGCAAGCGAATGCACGATCCGTCGTTGAGCCACAGGCGTCCCCGTTTGGGCTGGCGCTGCGGCACCTTGAGTCCTTCGCGCCGCCAGATCCGCTCAACCCGCTTATGGTTTACCGTCCATCCTGCATAGCACGGCAACGCCGTCACCCGGCGGTAATATTCGCCTCAAGCGCGAAATAATGGACCGCTTTAATATTTCCCAAGTTCAGGAGTTTGCGAAACCCCGGTCCGGGTTGTCGCTCAGCAGCCATTCCTCCTCACTGATTTCCTGTTTGCTCTGAGAGCGCGCGGTGTCGGCAATGGCGCGTGCCTTCTCGCGGCGAGCTTCGCGCCGCTCTGCAAAGACCGCCTCAGTACCCCATGCGTCAGCCGCCCGGCGGGCAATCGCTCGTACATTTTCTAGCGCCGCCCTATCAGCGCGGTCACGGTGGATGGCCTCCTGCGTGCGACAGAATGTGGATGAGGGTTCCATGGCATATCCTTCCAAAAGATCGTGCCCAATAAGCTTATGAACGGAAGCAGAATCAGGAGGGCGGATGATCCCGTCTCGCCTGAGCGATCGCGTCAATGAGGCGAGAGTATCGATAGTCTCTGTATTGAAACTGCACGCCTATCATCCGGGTGATGCCATAAAGATGCATCTTCGCAGCATCGCCTTCATCGAGCTCTACAAGAATACTCGTGCTCTCTGCATTGCTGCCTGGAAGCAGGCGCCCCGAATTACCAGCATCGCCTTCTGCAGACGAAAAGGCCGCGCGCGACGCGCGTAAATCTTGCGATGTGCCGCTTATGTGTCCATTGGCAAAATCGTTGGTCAGGACGCTTCTCTTACGATGCATTTCCGAACCGGGCGTCTCGATGTCGATCCCCGAGGTTGATGAGGACGTGACATTGAGCTTTTCAATTGAGCCACCTCCATCATCCCAGCTGTCTTCGCAACTGTGATGCGCGGCTTGATGGCGGGCCGCCTCAGAAAAAGGTGCTATCGAAAAATCGGGCGAAGCAACCTCCTTTTCCACGGCCGTTACCGCATCTATCAGTACAGACATAATTCGTCTCCAACCATGAGCGGGAGCACGAACTATCTCTCTGCTGTACTCGAGCCCAAGGCGTTAGGAGTGCAGTATGTTCAATATAGGGTATGAAATCGGGAATACTATGGGTGGCGAGCCATTTTGAGCAACTGCCGCGCTTCGACTTTGTGGGAGCACGGAAAAAAGGAATGCTAAGTCGTTCTCCGTTCGCTGCAGCGAGCATTTATCTCACCTCCACTTAACATTTTACAATGATGGGAATTTTAGAACATAGGGGACATGGAAGGCAGCCGTTTTTCGCAAATGTGATCCTCGGTAGACGCATTTCGCAATCATTTTACAGACAGCGGAAATTTCGCGGGCGGCCAGCGTCGATCGCTCAAGGCGCGAAAAGCGGAACGTCCGGACCTGCGGTACGAAAACTGGCGACTGAACGGCGGCGATGGGTCGGTTTCGCCAAGTGCAAAACGCCGTGTCGTGGGACATTCCTGCCTTTCCCATGCCGCAGGATGAAAGTCAGCTCCTGCCAGAAGCCGACATTTGGCCTCGGGCCACGCAGGGTGGCGGTAGACTGCAACTAGAATGAATATGTGCCTGCAAGCCCAATCACCTGGCTCTGCTAATCCCACGAGATCACGCCGTTCGCCGAACGCCAGCTCGCTGGTCGGATCATTTTCTCATGGGCGATTCGGACTGACCTTATCTCCGCCTCGATCTCGCGCCGCCAATGCGCGAGGAAATCGAACAGCACCGGAAAATCCGGTGCTGCATCGTATTCCTGCCAGGCATAAATCTGCAGGAGCGAGGGGTGATCCGGCATGAAATAGCAGATTTCTGCCGTGGTCAGCCCGTATCCTTCCAGCTGAACCAGGAAAGCGCGGTCGGTCATTGCAGTGTGGGCTGGCTGTTTGGGCCGTCAAGCGAGCGCAGTGCCGCGATAACATCGTCAACGGAAACCGGAGCTTTGAGTTCAGGCGGCTGGCGCATTGCAGGATGATTTTCGGCGGCATGCCGATCGGACGCCCAGGAAGCCAGGATGGCTCGCTTTACTTCGGGCTCAAGCGAGGGATGATGCGCTACATCGAACGGATGCAGGTAGCGCGCGAATGGTTGCGACATAGGAACATCCTCCTTTCTGCCTTGCCGCTGATCACTCACTGCGGATTGCTCCGCTCACCATATTTTGTGAGTCCATTTCAGACCGTCAAGACCCTGATAAGGCATACGGAAAAAGCGAATTGGCAGTCGCAACCTACGAGTGCCGAAAAATTTGATTTCGACCTCTTGAAGCCGTTTTCAGCAAAACTAGATCGCGCACTGCCTCCTGCCGATCATCCGGGGGAGGCGCTGTAAGTCATTTCGCTTTGTAATGGAGGTTATGCATGCATTTCCGACCTTTGCACGATCGTGTGCTGGTTCGCCGCATCGAGGCCGAAGAAAAGACGGCCGGCGGCATTATCATCCCTGACACCGCCAAGGAAAAGCCGATGGAAGGCGAAGTGGTCGCCGTGGGCCCTGGTGCGCATGACGATTCCGGGAAGCTGGTGGAACCCGCCGTCAAGGCAGGCGACCGCGTCCTGTTCGGCAAGTGGTCCGGCACCGAAGTGCGGATTGATGGCGAGGACCTGCTCATCATGAAGGAGAGCGACATTCTCGGCATCATCGAAACCACCGCCGAACTCAAGAAGGCGGCGTAAGCAATCAACCCAATCTTCAGTTCAATCGAAAGAAGAGAAAGGAGCAGGCCAAAATGGCTGCGAAGGAAGTAAAGTTTGCGTCTGACGCGCGTGATCGCATGCTGCGCGGCGTGGATACGCTTGCAAATGCGGTCAAGGTAACTCTCGGCCCCAAGGGGCGCAACGTGGTGATCGAGAAGAGCTTCGGCGCTCCTCGCATCACCAAGGATGGCGTCACCGTTGCCAAGGAAATCGAACTCAAGGACAAGTTCGAAAACATGGGCGCGCAGATGCTGCGCGAAGTCGCCAGCAAGCAGAACGACAAGGCGGGTGACGGCACGACCACTGCCACCGTTTTGGCCCAAGCCATCGTGCGCGAAGGTGCCAAGGCGGTTGCTGCCGGCATGAACCCGATGGACCTGAAGCGCGGTATCGACCTCGCCGTCGGCACCGTGGTCGAGGACCTCGAAAGCCATGCTAAGAAGGTGTCGGCCAACAGCGAGATCGCGCAGGTCGCAACCATTTCCGCCAATGGCGACGAAACCGTCGGCCGCATCCTTGCCGAAGCGATGGAGAAGGTCGGCAATGAAGGCGTAATCACGGTGGAGGAAGCCAAGAGCCTCGATACGGAGCTCGAAACGGTCGAGGGCATGCAGTTCGACCGCGGCTACCTCTCCCCCTATTTCGTGACCAATGCCGAAAAGCTGAAGGTGGAACTCGAGGATCCGTACATCCTCATTCACGAGAAGAAGCTGTCGAACCTGCAGGCGCTGATCCCGCTCCTCGAACAGGTCGTGCAGTCGGGCAAGCCGTTGCTGATCATCGCGGAGGATGTCGAAGGCGAAGCCCTGGCAACCCTGGTGGTCAACAAGCTGCGCGGCGGCCTCAAGGTCGCGGCGGTCAAGGCACCCGGCTTCGGCGATCGCCGCAAGGCCATGCTGGAGGATATTGCCATCCTCACCGCCGGCAATGTGGTCAGTGAGGAACTCGGTACCAAGCTCGAGAACGTCACGATCGGCATGCTCGGCCGGGCCAAGAAGGTCATCATCGACAAGGACAACACTACCATCGTCGATGGTGCCGGCAACAAGGCCGACATCGACGCCCGGGTAAGTCAGATCCGCGCCCAGATCGATACCACGACCAGCGACTACGACCGCGAAAAGCTGCAGGAGCGCGTGGCAAAGCTGGCTGGCGGCGTCGCCGTCATCCGTGTCGGTGGTGCCACCGAGGTCGAGGTCAAGGAGCGCAAGGACCGCGTCGACGATGCGCTGCACGCGACCCGTGCCGCTGTCGAGGAAGGCATCCTGCCGGGTGGCGGTATCGCCCTGCTGCGTGCGCTCAAGTCGCTCGAAGGGCTCAAGGCCACCAATGACGACCAGCAGTCGGGTATCGACATCGTGCGCCGCGCGCTACGCGCCCCGGCTCGCCAGATCGCCGAGAACGCAGGCGAGGACGGTGCCTATATCGTCGGCAAGCTGCTCGAAGGCGACGATTACAACCACGGCTTCAACGCCGCGACCGGCGAATATGAAGACCTGGTGAAGTCGGGTGTCATCGATCCGGCAAAGGTGGTGCGCACCGCGCTGCAGGATGCGGCTTCGGTCGCCTCGCTGCTGATCACCACCGAGGCGCTGGTGGCCGAACTGCCCAAGGAAGACACGCCCGCACCGATGCCGGCGATGGATTTCTAACAGGGTGTGGAGAGCGCGGTCTCACGCTGCGCTCTCCCATCCTCAGGCGCACTGCTGGCGGCAGCGCTGCCTGGGCAGCTGCCGAGCAAGGCTGGCTCCAAACGCGGCAACATCGGAAAATCGGTCGAATGAGAGAGGAGGAGATGATGACCAAGAGGTATCTGGAGTATCTTTCACGCGAACATGCGCGGCTGGAGGACGAAATCCGGATGGAAAGCAAACGGCTCCGGCCTGACGAAGTTCTGATTGCCCGTCTGAAGAAACTCAAACTTGCGCTCAAGGACCAGATGCAAAGCTGGGCTTCCGATCTCGCGAACATCGATAGGCTCACCGCGTAAACGGGCTGGGTCCTGCCACATATTCTCCTGGAAGACGGCCAGGCCCACCTTTATCGGTGCGCCTGGTTTTTTCTTGTAAAGCTCTGCAAACAAACCAATAAAAAATTTTAGTACGTCTTGAAACCAAATCCTGGTTTCCCAATTTTGTCAGTACCGGATGCCATAACGGGTCCGGTTGGACAGAGGGCGTCGGCTCTTGGTTCCCGGCGCCTCTCATGCCCAGATTGCTCACCGAGGAGGATTTGGAAATGAGAACTGCATTTGATTTGAACCCCTATCGCCGCTCGACAGTCGGCTTCGATCGGCTTTTCGATGCGCTCGAGAACAGCTCTCGCGCCGAGACGCAGGATGGCTACCCACCCTTCGGCATCGTTCGCACGGGCGAGGACAGCTACCGGATCACTCTGGCGGTTGCCGGCTTCCGTCCAGACGAAATCGACATCACTGCACAGCAGAACCAGCTCATCATCTCCGGTCAGAAGGCCGAGAAGGACGAAGAGGGTGTGGATTTCGTTCATCGCGGTATCGCTGCCCGCGCGTTCGAGCGCCGGTTCCAGCTGGCCGACTATGTCGAAGTGCGCGGTGCGGACTATGAGCACGGCATGTTGACGATCTCGCTCCAGCGGATCGTCCCGGAATCGCTCAAGCCGCGCAAGATCGCCATCGGAAGCCGCGAGCACGTCAATGACGACACACCGCAGCTGACCGAAGATAAGGCGGCCTAAGCTCAATCATCGGGCAAATCTTTGGCGGGGTGGGTGCAATCGCACCTGCGCCGCTTGACGAAGCTCTGCCCAAACCAGTGGGTAAATAGGAGGAATGTCGAGATGGCTATCTGCTTGTCGAGATCGGCCAGCAGCCCGACCATGAGCTTGAACATCGGCCGCGCTGCTTCCGGCAGGGTCGAGATCATCTCCTCATCTTCAAGCAGATCGGCGAGCATTGTCATGTGCGCCGTCCCGCGTGGTGCTACCCAGCCATACTCGGCCAAATGACCTCGGATCGCATTGATGAGCTGGGTGCGCTGACGCACCGCCAGATCGCGCGTTCGGAACACGAGCCCGGCAGCCTGCTGTTCCTCGCTCTTCACTGCAACGAAGCACATGCCGGGGCGCTGCGCTGCTTCGCAGATCGCTTCCGCATCGATCGCGGCATTCTTGATCCGCTTCACCAACGGCTTCACATAGGCCGGCGGGATTAGCCATACTTCGTGCCCCATCGCCTGCAACTCGCGTGCCCAATGATGCGCGCCACCGCACGCTTCGAGCGCGACCACGCAGGCCATGTGACCGGCAAAAAAGTCGAGCAGCTTGGCTCTCGTCAGCTTGCGACTGAAAACCATCGCACCGCGCTCGTCAGCGCCGTGCGCATGAAAAACGTTCTTGGCGATATCCAGACCGATTGTGG
>PJTY01000269.1_pt1 | contig 31446 bp, 29 predicted proteins | sample 1512121 | NCBI WGS metagenome assembly PJTY01 (sample SAMN08177680, study PRJNA422409) | Soil metagenome, whole genome shotgun sequencing project. | isolation source: Soil enriched (2) on filter paper: alkali lignin treatment | place: USA: Madison | collected 2015-01-15 | reverse complement strand
GGCGCCGCCGATTGCGACTTCAGGAGGCCGAGCGAAGGGACTGCGGAGGGAGGTGACGGGCATGGATGCCCGTCAAGCGCTGAGGCCCCATGGATGGGGCCTGCAGCGCGTACTCCCGGGAGCAGGCCCGTAGCGAGGGGACCCCGGAGCGAAGCGTAGGGGCCGGATGATAGGAGCCGACGGTTTTTGGTTCCTTTTTGCCACGACAAAAAGGGACCCGCCGTAAGGGCGGAAGGGTGACTTTGCGCCACCATCGCGAATGAATGCCTACTCGATGTGAATGCCGACATCCAAAAGCCAAAAGCCAAAAAGCTTAAGCGATGGTTTTGATATAGCGAACAGTCCATTTACGATGGCGACGCATACTCACCTTTTCGCCCTTACGGCGAGTCACTTTTTGCCAAACGCGGCAAAAAGTAACCAAAAAACGCTGCGCTCCCATCATCCGGCCCCTACGCTGCGCTCCGGGGTTCCCTCGCGCCGGTCTTGCTCCCGGGAGTACGCGCTGCAGGCCCCATCCATGGGGCCTCAGCGCTTGACGGGCATCCATGCCCGTCACCTCCCTCCGCAAGACCTCTGCTCGGCCTCCTGAAGTCGCGAAGATCAAGATCAAGATCAAGATCAAGATCAAGATCAAGATCAAGATCAAGAGCGAGAGCAAAAATCGTCAGAAACCGCAGCCGTGTAGCACCAGTAATCGGGATTGGCTCCTCATGATGGCTGACTTAAATGGGGCTCTGTGGGAGCGGGCGTGCCCGCGAAGAATCCAACGCGGTGGCTGGCACCGGCTGCGCCGGTATTCGCGGGCGCGCCCGCTCCCACAGAAGCCATATCGCGCTTGCTAACGCGTTCCGGCCCCGGCCTGAGCCGAAGTTGCTTCAAGCCTGCTTGAGCAACAACGCCACCCCCGGAAAATACTGCCCCAGCTCGTTGTGCAACTTGCGATAGGCATACGGGAAGTACCAGGCGATGGCACAGGCGGTATGTTTCTGCAGGTCGTCGACCAGGTCCTGCAGTTCCTCGGGGCTGGCATGCTGGCCAGCCTTCCACGGGCTGATGAACAACGCCCCGGCCTTCAACTGGCTGGGGTAGGCCACCTGGCGGGCGAGGGCAGCGGTCTGCTGCAGGGCGTCGGCCATGTCCAGCCGGGCGATTTTTGGCCAGCGCTGGCTGACACTGAGGTACAGCGCTTCATCGGCACTGCTTATCGACAGGTCGCAGCGCCCTTCATACTCGCCTTCGTCGCGCTGCTTCTTGCCGGCAAACTGCTGCAGCGCCGCCAGTTCGGCCTGCCACGCCGCTGCGGCAAGCAGGCCGGTATTGGCGGCTGCACCATGCCAATAAGGTGCTTCGGCATCGCCGGCAAACTGGTTGAAGCGGTCGATACAGTCGCCCCAGCGCTCCAGCGCCGGGGCGAGGAACTCCAGACGCGGGTTGTTGATGATCTGGCCTCGCATGCTGCGCTCTCCTGTTATCGTTGTTGTCGCGTTCAGCTGAAAGTAATGGCTATGTGATATCACTGTATTCAGTGTGGCACAACCAGGTGAATTGGCCATTACCCGGGCGATGCCTGTTCGACTGCAAAGCAGCCCGCTTCGATTGACGCTCCCGGTGCAACCCTCTAACCTTCGCGCGTGTTTCAGGTGTCCTGCCAGCCCCGTCTGGGCAGGGTGAAACTGGGAAGCCGGTGGGTGCCAGCATGGCGCGATTCCGGCGCTGCCCCCGCAACGGTAGGTGAGTCGCGGCCGCGCAGGGCCACTGGGTGCCAGCACCCGGGAAGGCGCGCAGGCTTGGGCCAAGGCCCGCTCACAAGCCCGGAGACCGGCCTGATACTGCCAACGGCATCACGGAGGGTGATGCGCGGTGCACCGTGGCCTACGGCCACGGCCCCTGCGCGTTCTCCGTCTGCCCGCCTTTTACCTGTCGCCGCGCGTTGCCGTGGCGCCAGCCAGCGGAGAACCCTGATGAGCGAATCCACCGAACGCGACGAACGCCACCTGGCGCGCATGCAGCGCAAGAAGGCGATCATCGACGAACGTATCGCCAATTCCCCCAACGAATGCGGCCTGCTGCTGGTGCTGACCGGCAATGGCAAGGGCAAGAGCAGCTCGGCCTTCGGTATGCTCGCTCGCGCCCTGGGCCATGGCATGCAGTGCGGTGTGGTGCAGTTCATCAAAGGCCGCAACAGCACCGGCGAGGAGCTGTTCTTCCGCCGCTTCCCCGAGCAGGTGCGCTACCACGTGATGGGCGAAGGCTTTACCTGGGAAACCCAGGACCGCCAGCGCGACATCGCCGCCGCCGAAGCGGCCTGGGCCGTGTCGCGCCAGTTGCTGCAAGACCCGAGCGTGCAGTTCGTGGTGCTCGATGAACTGAACATCGCCCTCAAGCACGGCTACCTCGACCTTGATCAGGTGCTGTCCGACATCCAGGCCCGCCCACCGATGCAGCATGTAATCGTCACTGGCCGTGCCGCGAAACCCGAGATGATCGAGCTGGCCGACACCGTGACCGAGATGGGCATGCTCAAGCACGCGTTCCAGGCCGGCATTCGTGCACAGAAGGGCGTGGAGCTGTGAGCCAGCCGCGCCATTGCCCCGCCGTACTGATCGCGGCACCGGCCTCTGGCCAGGGCAAGACCACCGTCACCGCCGCCCTGGCCCGCCTGCACCGCAACCTCGGGCGCAAGGTGCGGGTGTTCAAGTGCGGGCCCGACTTTCTCGACCCGATGATCCTCGAGCGGGCCAGCGGCGCGCCGGTGTATCAGCTCGACCTGTGGATGATCGGCGCCGAGGAAAGCCGCCGCCTGCTGTGGGAAGCCGCCGGCGAGGCCGACCTGATCCTGATCGAAGGGGTGATGGGGCTGTTCGACGGCACGCCGTCCAGCGCCGACCTGGCGCGCCACTTCGGCGTGCCGGTGCTGGCGGTGATCGATGGCACGGCCATGGCCCAGACCTTCGGCGCCCTGGCCTTGGGCCTGGCACGCTACCAGGCGGACCTGCCGTTTGCCGGTGTGCTGGCCAACCGGGTAGGCAGCCTGCGCCATGCGCAACTGCTGGAAGGCAGCCTGACCGAAGGCCTGCGCTGGTATGGGGGCTTGTCCCGCGAGCGCGGTATCGAGCTGCCCAGCCGTCACCTGGGGCTGGTCCAGGCGAGCGAACTGAACGACCTGGACGCGCGCCTGGATGCCGCTGCCGAGGCGCTTGGTGCCAGTTGCGATGCTGCCTTGCCGCCGCCAGTGGCCTTTGCCGAACCCGAACCGCAAGCCAGTGCTGCCTCGTTGACCGGTGTGCGCATTGGCGTGGCGCGGGACGAGGCCTTTGCCTTCACCTATGGCGCCAACCTCGACCTGCTGCGCAAGCTGGGGGCACAGCTGGAGTTTTTCTCGCCGCTGCATGACCGCGAGCTGCCAGCAGTGGACAGCCTGTACCTGCCGGGCGGTTATCCCGAACTGCACCATCACGCCCTGGCCGCCAATGCGCCGATGAGCGAGGCGATACGCGCCCATCACGCCTTGGGCAAACCGTTGCTGGCAGAGTGCGGCGGCATGCTGTACCTGCTCGATGCCCTGACTGACGTAGCCGGCGAGCGTGCCGAACTGCTCGGCCTGCTGCCCGGCGAAGCAACCATGCAGAAGCGCCTGGCAGCCCTGGCGCTGCAGGCGGTGGAACTACCGGAAGGCACCTTGCGCGGGCACACCTATCACCATTCGCTGACCAGTACCGCACTGGAGCCGATTGCCCGAGGCCTGAGCCCCAACGGCGGGCGTGGCAACGAAGCGGTGTACCGCCTGGGTCGGCTGACGGCTTCCTACGTGCACTTCTACTTCCCCTCCAACCCAGATGCGGCGGCGGCGCTGTTGCGACCATGAGCGAGCACGCCTACAGCGACGTCGAGCGCGCCGCGATCTACCGGGCCATCGGCGAACGCCGTGACATGCGCCACTTCGCCGGTGGCGAGGTAGCCCCGGAACTGCTGGGCCGCCTGTTGGCTGCCGCGCACCAGGCACCGAGCGTCGGGTTGATGCAGCCCTGGCGTTTCATCCGCATCACCCGGCGCGACCTGCGCACGCGCATCCAGGCATTGGTGGAAGCAGAGCGGGTACGTACCGCCGAAGCCTTGGGCGAACGCTCCGACGCCTTCATGAAACTGAAGGTGGAAGGCATCAACGACTGCGCCGAGCTGCTGGTGGCCGCCCTGATGGACAACCGCGAGCCGCATATCTTCGGCCGCCGCACTTTGCCCGAAATGGACCTGGCCTCGCTGGCCTGCGCCATCCAGAACCTGTGGCTGGCCGCCCGTGGCGAAGGCCTTGGCATGGGCTGGGTGTCGCTGTTCGACCCGCAGGCGCTGGCGGCGCTGCTGGGCATGCCGGCCGGGGCCAAGCCGGTCGCAGTGCTGTGCCTGGGGCCGGTAACCGAGTTCTACCCGGCACCGATGCTGGTGCTGGAAAACTGGGCCGAGGAACGGCCTTTGAGTGAAATGCTCTTTGAGAACCAATGGGGAGAGCACCAATGAGCGTGGCCTTGCTGACCGTGGCCGGGGTGGCCCTGGATGCCTTGCTGGGCGAGCCGCAGCGGCGTCACCCGCTGGTGGCCTTCGGCAACATGGCCAGTAACCTTGAGCGCCGCCTGAATGCCGGTGGGCGCGGCTGGCGCAGCCACGGGGTGAGCGCATGGGTCCTGGCCGTGTTGCCGCTTACCCTGCTGGCACTGATCCTCTCCTGGCTGCCGTATATCGGCTGGCTGGTCGATGTGCTGGCACTGTACTGCGCTGTCGGGCTGCGCAGCCTGGGCGAACATGTGTTGCCGGTGGCCAGTGCCTTGCGCCAGGGTGACCTGCAGGAAGCGCGGCGCCGTGTGGGCTACTTGGTCAGCCGCGAAACCCGCGAACTGGACGAACCCGCGGTAGCCCGAGCGGCCACCGAATCGGTGCTGGAGAATGGCAGCGACGCGGTATTCGCCGCGCTGTTCTGGTTCGTGGTGGCCGGCGCGCCGGGCGTGGTGCTGTACCGCCTGAGCAACACCCTGGACGCCATGTGGGGCTACCGCAACGAGCGCTTCGAACGCTTTGGCTGGTGCGCGGCGCGCGTCGATGATGTGCTCAACTACATTCCCGCCAGGCTGGTGGCATTGACCTACGCGCTGCTGGGCAAGACCCGCCTGGCCCTGGCCTGCTGGCGCAAGCAGGGCCCGCTGTGGGACAGCCCCAATGCCGGGCCGGTGATGGCTGCCGGTGCTGGTGCGTTAGGGGTGGAGCTCGGTGGGCCGGCGGTGTACCACGGCGAGCTGCATGAGCGGCCACGCCTGGGCGACGGGCCAGTGGCCGACGCCGACGCCATCGAGCGCGGCTGGGGCCTGGTGCAGCGCGGCGTATGGCTGTGGCTGTTGGTGATCTGCCTGGGGGCCTATATCAATGCTTGAACACGGAGGCCGCCTGCTGCGGGCGGTACGGCAATACGGCATCGCCCGCGAGCAGTGGCTCGATCTGTCCAGCGGCATTGCGCCATGGCCTTTTCCGATTCCACCGATTCCCATGGAGGCCTGGGCCCGCCTGCCGGAGACCGAGGACGGCCTGGAAGACGCTGCACGGGCGTATTACGGCGCCCGCCAATTGCTGGCGGTGGCTGGTTCCCAAGCTGCGATCCAGGCCTTGCCGCTGCTGCGCGCAACCGGTCGGGTAGGGGTAATAACGCCGTGCTATGCCGAGCACCCCTACGCCTGGCAACGGGCGGGGCACCAGTTGCTGGAGCTGGACGAAACGCAGGTCGACGCGACGCTCGACAGCCTCGATGTACTGGTGCTGGTCAACCCCAACAACCCCACCGGCCGCCGGGTGCCGCGTGAGCGCCTGCTGGAGTGGCACGCGCGCCTGGCTGCCCGCGGTGGCTGGCTGTTGGTCGACGAAGCGTTCATGGACAACACCCCGGCGGATGGCGTGGTCGATTGTGCCGAGCGCCCGGGGCTGATCGTGCTGCGCTCGTTTGGCAAGTTCTTCGGCTTGGCCGGCGTGCGTCTGGGGTTCGTTGCCGCCGAACGCAGCCTGCTGCAGCGCCTGGCCGAGTTGCTCGGCCCGTGGACGGTCAATGGCCCGACCCGGGTGCTGGCCCAGGCCAGCCTGGCCGACCACGCTGCCCAGCGTGTGCAGGTCGAACGCTGCGCCGCCGCCAGCCAGCGGCTGGCGATGCTGTTGCGCAGCGCCGACCTGGCGCCCAGCGGCGGTTGCGACCTGTTTCAGTACGTGCGCAGCGAGCATGCCGCGCACCTGCATGACTTTCTTGCCCGCCGCGGCATCCTGGTGCGGTTGTTCGAGCAGCCGCCAGCGGTACGCCTTGGGCTGCCAGAATGCGCGGCGGATGAGCTGCGCCTGGCCCAGGCCCTGGCGGATTATCAAAAGGAAACGGCATGACCACGCTCATGGTGCAGGGCACCACCTCCGACGCCGGCAAGAGCACGCTGGTGACTGCACTGTGCCGCTGGCTGTTGCGCCAAGGCGTCGGCGTGGTGCCGTTCAAGCCACAGAACATGGCGCTGAACAGCGCGGTGACCGCCGACGGCGGTGAAATCGGCCGGGCCCAGGCGGTTCAGGCCCAGGCCTGCCGGCTGCAACCGCACACCGACATGAACCCGGTGCTGCTCAAGCCCAACAGCGACACCGGCGCCCAGGTGATCATTCATGGTCGTGCCGTCACCAGCATGAATGCGGTGGCCTACCACGAATACAAGGCCATCGCCATGCAGGCGGTACTGGCTTCGCACCAGCGCCTGAGCGCCGCCTGGCCGGTGGTCATGGTCGAGGGCGCGGGCTCGCCGGCGGAGATCAACCTGCGTGCCGGTGACATTGCCAACATGGGCTTTGCCGAAGCGGTGGACTGCCCGGTGATCTTGGTTGCCGACATCAATCGCGGTGGCGTGTTCGCCCATCTGGTCGGCACGCTGGAGCTGCTGTCGCCCAGTGAGCAAGCGCGGGTAAAGGGCTTTGTCATCAACCGCTTTCGCGGCGACATCGCCTTGCTGCAGCCGGGGCTGGACTGGCTGGAGCAGCGCACCGGCAAGCCGGTGCTGGGTGTGCTGCCGTATGTCACCGACCTGCATCTGGAAGCCGAAGACGGCATCGATGTGCGCCAGGGGGCGAAGACCGAGCGCGTGCTCAAGGTGATCGTCCCGGTGCTGCCGCGCATCAGCAACCACACCGACTTCGACCCACTGCGCCTGCACCCGCAGGTGGACCTGCAGTTCATCGGCCCGGGCCAGCCGATCCCGGCTGCCGACCTGATCATCCTGCCGGGTTCCAAGAGTGTGCGCGGCGACCTGGCGCAACTGCGTGAGCGCGGTTGGGACAAGGCCATCGAGCGGCACCTGCGTTATGGCGGCAAGCTGATCGGTATCTGCGGTGGCCTGCAGATGCTGGGCCGCGAAGTGCATGACCCGCTTGGTCTTGAAGGGGCCGCTGGCTCCAGCCCGGGGCTTGGCCTGTTCGATTACGCCACGGTGCTCGAAGCCGAGAAGCAGCTGCGCAACGTCGTTGGCACGCTGAACCTCGACACAGTTCCGATTGCCGGTTACGAAATTCATGCCGGCGTTACCACCGGGCCTGCCCTGGAGCAGCCAGCCGTGCAACTTGCCGATGGCCGTTGCGATGGTGCTGTCAGTGCCGATGGCCAGATACTTGCCACCTACCTGCACGGCCTGTTCGAAGGCAGCCAGTCGTGCGCGGCGTTGCTGCACTGGGCTGGCCTGGAGAATGTGCAGGTCATTGATTACGAGGCCCTGCGCGAACGCGATATCGAGCGCCTGGCCGACCTGGTGGAAAAGCACCTGGACACCGCGCGCCTGCGCCAACTCTGTGGGGTGGCCTGACATGCTCAACCTGATCCTCGGCGGCGCCCGCTCCGGCAAGAGCCGCCTGGCCGAACAACTTGCCAGCGCCAGTGGCCTGCCGGTGACCTACATCGCCACCAGCCAGCCGCTGGATGGTGAAATGAACGAACGTGTGCTGCTGCACCGCCAGCGTCGCCCCGGTGACTGGGGGTTGATCGAAGAACCCCTGGCCCTGGCCGCGGTACTGCGCGCCGAAGCGGCCGAAGGGCGGTGCCTGCTGGTGGATTGCCTGACCCTGTGGCTGACCAACCTGCTGATGCTCGAAGATGACCAGCGCCTGGCCGAGGAGCGTGATGCGCTGCTGGCCTGCCTGGAACAGTTGCCGGGCACGGTGATCCTGGTCAGTAACGAAACCGGCCTGGGCGTCGTGCCCATGGGTGAGCTGACCCGGCGCTATGTCGACCTGGCCGGCTGGCTGCACCAGGCCGTGGCCGAACGCTGTCAGCGCGTGGTGCTGACCGTGGCCGGCCTGCCCCTAATGCTCAAAGGACCCGCGCCGTGAGCATCTGGCAGGGCCCCTGTGGGAGCGGGTTTACCCGCGAACACCGGCGTAGCCGGTGCCATGCACCGCGTCGCATTTTTCGCGGGTGAACCCGCTCCCACAGGGTGCACGGCGCGCTTACGGAGTTTCTGTAAGCTTCCATTACCCAACTACGAACAGGCCCATGACCATGACCCAACCCTGGTGGCAATCCCCCTGCCAACCTCTCGACAACCCCGCCATGGACCAGGCCCGCGCCCGTCAGCAGCAGTTGACCAAACCTGCCGGTTCGCTGGGCCAGCTGGAAGGCCTGGCCATTCAGCTGGCCGGCCTGCAGGGCTGTGAGCGGCCGACCCTGGACCGCACCGCAATCAGCATTTTTGCCGGTGACCACGGCGTGGTCGAGGAAGGCATCTCGGCCTACCCGCAAGCGGTGACCGGGCAGATGCTGCGCAACTTCGTCGGCGGTGGCGCGGCGATCAGCGTGCTGGCGCGCCAGCTGCAGGCAAGCCTGGAAGTGGTCGACCTGGGCACCATCGACCCGCACCTGGAACTGCCTGGCGTGCGCCATCTGCGCCTGGGCGCCGGTACCGCCAACTTCGCCCGCCAGCCAGCGATGACCGAGGGCCAGGTTCAAGCCGCGCTGCAGGCCGGTCGCGATAGTGCCCTGCGCGCCGCCGAACAGGGCGCGCAGCTGTTCATCGGTGGCGAGATGGGGATTGGCAATACCACGGCTGCCGCTGCCTTGGCCAGCGTCCTGCTGGGCTGCCCGCCGGCTGAGTTGAGTGGCCCGGGTACCGGCCTGGACCACGCCGGGGTGCGGCACAAGGCCGAGGTCATCGAACGGGCGCTGAGCCTGCATGGCCTGAGCGCTAACGATCCATTGCAGGCACTGGGTTGTGTCGGTGGTTTCGAGATCGCGGCCTTGGCCGGTGCCTACATTGGTTGCGCGCAGGCAGGTATCGCGGTACTGGTGGACGGCTTCATCTGCAGTGTCGCCGCGCTGCTGGCGGTGCGCCTCAACCCGCAGTGCCGGGCTTGGCTGCTGTTCGCCCACCAAGGCGCAGAGCCTGGGCACAAAGCCTTGCTCGACGCGTTGCAGGCCGAACCGTTGCTGGCGCTGGGCCTGCGCCTGGGCGAGGGCAGTGGGGCTGCCCTGGCCGTGCCGCTGTTGCGCCTGGCCTGTGCGTTGCACGGGCAGATGGCGACCTTCGCCGAGGCTGCGGTGGCGGATCGCCCGGCATGATCCTCGATCTGCTGCGCCATGGCGAAACGGAACAGGGCGGCCTGCGTGGCAGCCTTGATGATGCCTTGACCGACAAGGGCTGGGCGCAGATGCGCCATGCCGTGGCCGAAGCCGGCCCGTGGGAGGTGCTGGTCAGTTCGCCGTTGCAGCGCTGTGCGCGTTTTGCCGAGGAACTGGGCGAGCGGCTGAACCTGCCCGTACAGCGCGAAGCGGCGTTACAGGAGCTGCATTTTGGCGACTGGGAGGGCCGTAGTGCAGCGCAGATCATGGAAGACCAGGCGGACGCGCTGGGGCGGTTCTGGGCGGACCCTTACGCGTTTACCCCGCCAAATGGCGAGCCGGTCGAGGCGTTCGCCGAGCGCGTGCTGGCTGCTGTCGAACGCTTGAGTCGGCAGCATGCCGGCAAGCGCGTGCTGCTGATCACCCATGGTGGCGTGATGCGGCTGCTGCTGGCCCGTGCCCGTGGTTTGCCGAGGGCACAGTTACTGCAGGTCGAAGTCGGCCACGCTGCGCTGATGCGGCTGGTGCCGGGTAATGACGGCCAGTTGGTCGAGGGGCGCTGAAATGTTGCCGTTGTGGATTGCCTTGCAATTTCTCAGCAGCCTGCCGGTGACTCTGCCAGGCATGCCGGCGCCGCGCGAGATAGGCCGCTCGCTGCTCTGCTACCCACTGGTCGGGTTGCTGTTCGGCCTGTTGCTGTGGCTGGCCAGCCACCTGCTGCAGGGTGCACCGACGCCGCTGCACGCGGCCCTGCTGCTGACATTGTGGGTGCTGCTCAGTGGCGCTTTGCACCTGGATGGCCTGGCAGACAGTGCCGACGCCTGGCTTGGCGGTTTCGGTGACCGCGAACGCACCCTGCTGATCATGAAAGACCCGCGTAGCGGGCCGATTGCCGTGGTCACCCTGGTGCTGGTGCTGTTGCTGAAATTCTGCGCGTTGTGGGTGCTGGTCGAGCGGGGCATTGGCGCACAGTTGCTACTGGCACCCTTGATCGGGCGGGCAGCAATGCTTGGGCTGTTCCTGGGTACGCCTTATGTACGGCAGGGTGGTTTGGGGCAGGCGCTGGCCGAGCATCTTCCCCGGTATGCGGCCGGGTGGGTGCTGCTGGGCTGTGTGCTTTTCTGCCTGGTCCTGGGCGGGTGGATCGTGCTGCTGGCGTTCGCCGTGTTTGCCTGGTTGCGACAGCTGATGTGCCGGCGCCTGGGCGGGGCTACCGGCGATACCGCCGGTGCAATGCTGGAGCTGCTCGAACTGGCCGTGGTGCTGGGGTTGGCGTTGGGCCTCTGAGTCTTGCTCCTGCAAGTGACCGCGCAAGCAGGATGTTTCTGTAGGGCGTTTCTGAGCCTAACGTGTCGGTAAATTCCTGAAAAACTCAGCAAGAGCCGACATCTTTTCACTGGCGTATGCTTGCCCCTCCGCTAACTGTCGAGGAGTGTCGGCACCATGCGTCATGTCATTCTCGCTGCGTTTCTGTTGGCCATGGTGCCCGCAGCCATGGCAGCCGATCTCATGGCTTTCTGGAACAGCCCCCGCCACGGTGGCAACAGCTTCAACCGGCTGCCACCTGATCAAGCCTACTTCGACGCCTTGGGCGGTTATGGCGCAACTTGGGTGCGGCTGTCCTACGACAAGTGGCAGCCGGCAGAACGCGACTTCCTCCTCGGCGATGCCGATGCCTACCAAGGCCTGCCTGCCACCGACGTGGCCACGCTGAGAGCCACCCTCGACCGCGCCCACAAGGCCGGCCTCAAGGTGGTCATCGCACCGCTTTCGCTACCCGGCATGCGTTGGTCGCAAAACAATCAGGGCCAGTTCGACGACCGCCTCTGGCAAGACAAACGCTACTGGTTGCAGGCTGCGGCGTTCTGGCGGGATCTGGCCCGTGAGCTGAAAGGCCACCCGGCCATCGCTGCCTACAACCTGGTCAACGAGCCCGCCCCGGAGAAGCAAGGTGGCCTGGCCGAGCATGCCGACCCTGGGCAAATGCAGCAGTGGTATGCACGGCAGCAGGGCGGTGCGCGTGATCTGCCTGCCTTGTATCGGCAGTTGATAGCAGCCATTCGCGAGGAGGACTCCGACACGCCGGTCATGCTCGATGCCGGCTGGTTCGCCGCCGCCGACGCTTTCGGTTACTGGCCGGCACCTCTGGAGGACCAGCGGGTGCTGTACAGCGTACACATGTACGAGCCCTATCTGGTGACCAGTGCACCGAACATGACGCGCAAGCAACCCATCGCCTATCCCGGGCCGGCACCGTTCGCGGGGCAGGCGCAGCAATGGGATGGGCAACGTGTGGCGCAGTACCTGCGCCAGCCGCTGGACTGGGCCGCCGCCATGAAAGTGCCCAGCTCGCGCCTGGTGGTGGGCGAGTTCGGCTGCATGCGCAGGTTACCGGGCTGCCGGCAATACCTGGAAGACGTGCTCAGCGTGCTGGATCACTACCGGTTGCACTGGGCCTTCTACAGCTTTCGTGAAGATAACTGGGACGGCATGGACTACGAATTGGGCTCGGCCAAGGTGCCGTGGCGCTATTGGCAGGCAATCGAGCAGGGCGCTCCAGACCCGCTGGCGCGCAAGGCTACAGCGGAGTTCGAGCCGATTCGCAGGCGCTTGAACCCGGGCTGAGGGTTATGCCTGTCAGTTAGGTAACTTGGGGCTGCGTAGCAGCCCCGTTAACGCTTTCTCTTGCAACATTACTGACGCGGGTATATACACGTATCCATGCTGACCAGTGAATGTATCTGTACCCACCTGCGTCGTGCCGCCCGTGGGGTGAGCCGACATTACGACGAGGCCCTCGCCGGCTTTGGGGTCAATGTCGCCCAGTTTTCCCTGTTGCGTCATCTGCAGCGGCTCGATCGCCCCAGTATCACCACGTTGGCGGAAGCCATGGGCCTTGAGCGCAGTACCCTGGGCCGCAACCTGCGGGTGCTGGAGGCTGAAGGGCTGGTGGCCTTGGCCGATGGTGACGACCAGCGCAACCGCGTGGTGCTGCTGACCGAGGCCGGTACCCAGCTGCTGCGTGCGGCCCATCCGGCCTGGGAACAGGCACAGGCCGAACTGGTGGAGCGGCTGGGGACAGGGCAGCGGGATGAACTGGTGCGTTTGCTGAACCAACTGGCTTGATTTGATACGACTATAAGCGGGTATATACCCGTAAAACCTTGCGATGTGCTGGAGATAACGACAATGACTTCGGTGTGGCGAACCAGCGGGTGGGTATTGGTGGGGGCAGCGTTGATCCTGGCGCTATCCCTGGGTGTGCGGCACGGCTTCGGCCTGTTCCTGGCGCCGATGAGCGCGGACTTCGGCTGGGGGCGTGAGGTGTTCGCCTTCGCCATTGCCTTGCAGAACCTGATCTGGGGGCTGGCGCAACCGTTCGCTGGCGCCCTGGCCGACCGCCTGGGCGCGGCGCGGGTGGTGATCATTGGCGGTATTCTCTACGCTGCCGGGTTGGTGCTGATGGGCATGGCCGACTCTGCCTGGTCGTTGTCGCTGAGTGCCGGCTTGTTGATCGGTATGGGCCTGTCCGGCACCTCGTTCTCAGTCATCCTGGGCGTGGTCGGGCGTGCCGTGCCAGCGGAGAAGCGCAGCATGGCCATGGGCATTGCCAGTGCTGCCGGTTCTTTCGGCCAGTTCGCCATGTTGCCGGGCACCCTCGGCCTTATCCAGTGGCTGGGCTGGTCCGCAGCGTTGCTGGTGTTGGGCCTGATGGTGGCGCTGATCGTGCCCTTCGTCGGCCTGCTGCGTGACCGCCCGCTGCCCACTCATGGTGCCGAACAAACCCTGGGCCAGGCCCTGCGCGAGGCGTGCTCGCACTCCGGTTTCTGGTTGCTGGCGCTGGGCTTTTTCGTCTGTGGTTTCCAGGTGGTGTTCATTGGCGTGCACCTGCCGGCCTACCTGGTCGACCAGCACTTGGCTGCGACTACCGGCACAACGGTGCTGGCGCTGGTAGGCCTGTTCAATATCGTCGGCACCTTCACCGCCGGCTGGCTGGGCGGGCGCATGTCCAAGCCGCGCCTGCTGACCGGGTTGTACCTGCTGCGTGCGGTAGTGATCGTGCTGTTCCTGTGGGCGCCGGTGACTGAGATCAGCGCTTACCTGTTCGGCATCGCCATGGGCCTGCTGTGGTTGTCCACGGTGCCGTTGACCAACGGCACGGTGGCCACCTTGTTCGGCGTGCGCAACCTGTCCATGCTTGGCGGTATCGTCTTCCTGTTCCACCAGCTGGGCGCCTTCCTTGGCGGCTGGTTGGGCGGGGTGGTGTATGACCGCACCGGCAGCTACGACCTGGTCTGGCAGATTTCCATCCTGCTCAGCCTTCTGGCTGCCGCCCTCAACTGGCCGGTGCGCGAACGCCCGGTCGCCCGCCTGCAGGCCCAGGCTGCATGAACCGCTATGTGGCTCAAGGGCTACTGGCCCTTGCCGCCCTGTTGCTGATGGCGCTGGTGTGGTGGGGCTGGCACAAGGGCGGGATGGCGTTGATGCAACTGGGCATGAGTGTTTGTTAGGCGCTACCCTGCAAGTTCAAGGATTGTCTTGCAGGAGAAACGAGTCATGCGTGCACATTGGTTGATGGTGCCGGTGCTGGCCCTGCTTGCCGGCGCATCGAGCTGGGCTGCCGATTGCCCGGCGTTGTTGCAAAGCAGCCTGCCAGAGTTGCGGGGCAAGGGGCAGGTGGACCTGTGCGAGCGCTTTGCCGGCAAGCCGCTGGTGGTGGTCAACACGGCCAGTTACTGCGGTTTTGCGCCGCAGTTCGAGGGGCTTGAGGCGACATACAAGGAATATCACGAGCAAGGCCTGGAAATGCTTGGCGTGCCGTCCAATGACTTCAAGCAGGAGGACGCCGATAGCGAGAAGACTGCCAAGGTCTGTTATGCCAACTATGGCGTCACCTTTACCATGACCAAGACACAGGCGGTGCGGGGCACGGATGCGATACCGCTGTTCGCGGAACTTGCCAGCCAGAGCAGTGCGCCGAAGTGGAATTTCTACAAGTACGTGGTGGACCGCAAGGGCAAGGTGATTGGTAACTTTTCCAGCCTGACCAAGCCGGATGACCCAGCATTCCGGGCAGCCATCGAAAAGGCCATTGCCTCCCAGCCATAACCTGGCTGCTCTTGCTCTTGCTTCGGCTTTTGCTTCTAAGCGCGTGATAGTTCAGGCGCCGCAGATTGCGACTTCAGGAGGCCGAGCAGAGGTCTTGCGGAGGGAGGTGACGGGCATGGATGCCCGGCAAGCGCTGAGGCCCCACGGGTTACTTTGCATGCACCGTAATCGCCACCAACCGCACTACCACCGGCCTGACCATCAACACACATACGAACGCCACAGGCATCGCCAACTGGTACGCCTTCAGCACGTTACCGAGATATTCGGCGTTAACCCCCGCATTCGCTGCCGTAATCACGAAACACATCAACAGCGCCATGATCGACGACATGTAGAAAGCAAAGACGTAGGGCATGGCCCCCGGGTGCAATTTGCGTCGACTGCGTGCCTGGGAGAGGTTGCTCATGCGAACTCCTGGAAGGTGGGTAAAGGCGCAAGTTAGCAACGCTCCGGGCAGCAGCTGTAGACCAGCCGTACTGAGTTCTTTATAAAGAGATTCTTACGAATCCAAAGGCTCAGCATGGACCTGCTCAACGCCATTCGCAGCTTCATCAAGGTGGTCGAAGCCGGCAGTATCGCCGCCGGTGCCCGCAACCTGGGCCTGAGCCCGGCTGCGGTCAGCCAGAACCTGGCACGCCTGGAAGGCCACTTGCAGGTTCGCCTGCTCAGCCGCACCACCCGCAGTATGGCGCTGACACCCGCCGGTACCCAGTACTACGAACGCGTCAGGCACATCGAACGCGACCTGGCCATGGCCGAACAGGCCGTCACCACCCCCGACAGTGAACCCCAGGGGCGGCTGTGCATTGCCTCGACATCCGCCTTCGGTCGCCACGTTCTGGCACCATTGATACCCGCATTCAGTGCCCGCTACCCACTACTTTCGATAGAGTTGGTAACGACTGATCGCCGGGTCAACCATGCTCGCGAAGATGTGGATGTGAGCCTGCGCATTGCTCCACAGCTGGAGGACCAGTTGGTGGCCCGGCATATCGCCCGTATACCATTCATTTGCTGTGCCTCGCCCGGTTACTTGCAAAGCGCCGGTATACCGGCCACGCCCGAGGGCTTGCGTGATCATCGCTGCCTGGTGTTCCGCTATCCGGTGGATGGGCGCTTCCTGCGTTGGGGCTTCATGCGCGACGGGCTGCGGTTCGAGGCAGAATTCGGCAGTGTCCTGATCAGCGACGACATCGATGCCCTGACCCAGATGGCACTGCACGATGGCGGCATCACCCGCCTGGCCGAGTTCATCGTCCGGCCGCATCTGGCCACCGGGGCGCTGGTGCCGTTGTTCGAATACAGCGACAGCGCCCAGGCCTATGCCCAGACCGAACCGATGGATATCTACCTGTGCCTGGCCGACCGCTTCGCCATGACCGCTAAAGTGCGTGTATTCATGGACTACCTTTGCGAAGCCCTGGGCGACAGCTGGCAGGTGCAAGCATGAAAAAACCGCCACGAGGGCGGTTTTTCATGTGAAGCGTACTGATCAGAAGCGGTAGGTGAGGGACGCACCGATACCGTGAGCGCTGTTCTCGTACTTGGCCTGGTAGCTGCCTTTGGTGGGGCTGACCTGGTTGACCTTGACGTCTTCTTCCCACAGGTAGGAATAGGCTACGTCGATGGTCATATCGTCGTTCGGGCTCCAGCCAGCACCCAGGCTGAATACCTTACGATCGCCAGTCGGAATGCGCGGCGAGCGGTCGTGGTTGTTGGTAGGCGACTGGTCGACGGTAAAGCCGGTGCGCAGTACCCACTCCTTGTTGACTTTGTAAGACGCACCAATGGCATGAGCCCAGGTGTCGTGCCAATTCTGGTCTTCCTTGATGGTCTCGAATGCCGAACCTGCAAGTTGCGCTGGGACATCGTTTTGCACGGTGATGTCTTCCAGACGGCTCCAGCGAGTCCAGGTGCTACCGGCGTACAGGGTCCACTGGTCATCGAGTTCGTGGGTGACCGAGAAATCGACCGATTCCGGTGTCTTGATCTTCAGTGTCGCATCGAACTTGTCACCGTTGAACGGTCCGATCAGCGGGGTGCTGACGCGAGTTTTGCCTTCCAGCTTGTAGTCGACCATCGAGTGGTAGGTCAGGCCGAGACGGGTGCGGTCGGTGGCCTGGACCAGGATGCCGATGTTGTAACCCACGGCGGTATCGTCACCCTTGATCTTTACCTCTCCGTCTTGACCGCCCAGGAACGCCGGGGTAGGCAAATTCGAGCCCAGTTCACCCTTGATGCGGTTGAAGGTCGGGCCAAAACCGATCGAGACCTTGTCGTTGAAGGCATAGCTGACGGTTGGCTGGAAGGTGATTACCTCGACATGGCTTTTCTTGCCCCAGTAACGTGCGGCGTCACCGTCGCCGTAGTCGGTCACCAGGCCAAACGGTACGTAGACACCGAAGCCTACGCTCCAGTGGTCGTCGATCGGTTTGACGTAGTAACCCATGGGCACACCAACGACCGGCACCATGTCACCATCGGTTTCCCCCCCGAAGTTGCTGCCCGGGCCCGAGATGTCGGACTTGGCGATGACGGCTGCGCCGCCCACGGTTACTTGTTCGCGCTTGAGGCGCGACATGCCAGCAGGGTTGCCAAATACGGTGCTGGCATCTTCGGCAGAAGACGAACGTCCCGCAAAACCGGTTCCCATGCCGCTGATGCTTTGCTCGTTCAGCGCGAAACCTGCGGCAAGCAGTTGGCTGGAAGCGAGGGCAACGGCAATGCCGAGGGAGGTTTTGAGCATTACTTTTTTCATTATTAGAAAACTCCTTGGGATCTCCGGGGCGAAAAGCTACCAACAAATCACGCGCTGCGCTATAGCCTCAATCGCAGGAGATAGAGCGGTTTTGTAGGACAATCCAACCAAAATTCCCTTTTTTCCGGTTTCGTTGTAGGACGCGTCTCAAGATGCCTGCGGCAATCTCTGATCTATGCAGGTATGCCAGGCGTGGGTGAAGTCGCGCAGGCGACCTTGGGGGTTGAAAATCTGTCGCCAGATCCGCGCCAGTGCGAGAAGGTCGTCGGCTGCAGGCAAGGGCGTGGCCTGCTCTTCGACGAGCATCCAGGCAATGGCGGTGGAATAGCGCAGGTTTACGGTGAGTTCCAGGTGCGGGCCGCCGAGGAAGGCGTGCTGGCTAGCCAGGCCGCGGACCAGGCTGGCCAGGTCGGGGTCTCGGGCAAGGTAGTCGTCCCAGATCGCCTGGTGACGGTGTTCGCCGATACGGTACAGGCCATGGCCACGACGGTCGTGCAAGGCCGACCCCAGGGCCGACTGGCTGGCGGCGATGCCCAGCAGCAAGGCTTCGGCGCTGGCGCAGTGACGGTTCAGGTAGACCAGGGTAGGCCGGATCACATACTGACACAATTCATTCGCCGCGATACCCATGATGCCCTCGAGCAGTTAGGGGCCGGACGGGCGCTGGAGCTTGGCAGCTGGTGAGTGATCAGGCCCGCCGGAAGCGGCAAGCACCGCTCGAGTTGAAGTGTAGTGTGATAATCGTGGTGTAAAGGGCTGTTTTTAAATCGATTGCTGCCTGACGTACCGGGCTATATGCCTTAAGGCAATTACGCCACGAACGTTCAGGCAGGCTTGCGATGGGATCATTCAGCGCTTGAATACCGCAATATTCGCCACTCACGCAGTGAGCGACTGGCGGGTGCGGGCGATGACCGCCTGCAGCGGTTCACTGCGGCTGTACTGTTCGGGGTACAGCCGCTCGGTGTGGCAGGCGACGCCGTGTTCGTCTACCAGGGTGAAGCTGAAGCTGCCCTTGCGAGGTGCAACGATAAGGCACTTCAACGGCGAGAAGGCCTGGGAGAGGGTGCCAATGGCAGCCTGAATCTGATGATGAGTTTGCATATTGTTGGAGGTTCCTGCTTTAAACACGGGGTTATGATCCGTGCATGATAGAAACGTTCCAGTGACGCCTTTATTAAGGGACGAACGAACCTGACTGGAACAGGGCAGCCAGAGGGAGCGCAATCAAAGGTGGGCGCGTGGGCTGACTGGTAGGTACTTCAGAAGGCAGGCAGCACGCCGGGGCCATGGTTCAAGGCCGTCGGGGTGGGATCCTGATCAATCTGTCACGTGATTCGTGCTTGAACAGCGCTGGGCTGGCGAGTGAATCATCGAATTGGCCGGTCCTGGTTTCAGCAGCGCCACCCTTGGGAGGAGCGGGGCTGCAAGGACGCTCAAGGCCAGAATTGACTTTCAGCTTGGTACTAACGAGGCGCACCTTAACGGAAATACAGGCGCTTGGCAAGCATTTCATGTTTGTTCTGGTTAGCCGAGCAGTATGGCGCGTATTTGCTCTGCTGGGAAGAGGGGGCAAAAAGCCCGCATCCGGCCGGATGTACCGATTTCGTGCACTCAAATGAAGGTTTATGGTGCACTTGTTCACATTGGGAGCAGCGCTTGCAACTGGCTCGCAGTACGCCACAACCGCTTCGCCAATGCCTTGACTGGGCGGTTAAGTCAATGAAAAAAAACACTATTTTTAGCTGGTGAAAAAATCGTCAGTTTGAGCGAAAGCCCCAATTCGTGGGGGTTTGCGGGGGATGTGGGGGGGTTGTCCACCGAGTTATCCACAGGAACTGTGGATTGTCCCGAGCGCTTGCTCTAGGACGGGCGTGCCAGCAATACAGTTAACTGTCCGACAATCGACATGCTCCGGAAGCCCTCTTGGTCATCCACTTGAAAACGTCAAGAAAAGATCATTGAAAATTTTTTCAATCCTCCGGAAATCGAAAAGCCAAGGTGCAAAAAAAAAGGTAAAGTGGCGCGCCTTTCGAGTTGCCATACCTGTTGCTCATGAAGTTTCGCGGTAAACCCCTCGCCAGCCCCGCAGCATCCACGCCTGCGCCTCCCCCCAAACGGTTTTCCCTCAAAGTGGCCTTGTGGCTGCTCGATAACCCGCGCCTGGGTGACAAGCCGCAGGTCAAGCACCTGGCCGGGCGTCTGTTGAAACAGCCAGCACGTCAGGGTGTGGTAGTGGCGCAAAGCCGGCTGGGGCAGATGTTGTGCCGTGATTGCGGCAATGCCCGTGACCGGCGTATTGGCCATGAACTGCTGCGCCAGGCTGCCCGCGCCGGTGACCGGCGGGCGCAGCTGGAATACGCGCGACTGTGCCAGCACAGCGAGCCGGAGCAGGCGCGGTACTGGCTGGAGCTGGCGGCGGGGCAGGGGTCGCAGGAGGCGCGGCGGCTTTTGAGGCAGTGGTTTCATGCCTGAGGTGTGTTGCCAGCACTGGCCTCTTCGCGGGTAAACCCGCTCCCACAGGAATAGCTATACCTCGGATACTGTGCAATCCCTGTGGGAGCGGGGTTACCCGCGAAGAGGCCGGAACAGGCAACACACCGCTCAGGCTGATAAGCTGCGATGCATTCATCCAGGATCATTCGGGGTAAGCATGACAGTGGATCTGGCCAGCATTCTGCTGGGCTTGGTGGCAGGTGCATTACCTTGCCTGGGTTGGGTCATGCAGGTGCAGCGCCGCCAGGGCGCGCGGCAAGGCGAGCAGGCCTTGCTTGAAGAGCGCCTCAATGCTGCCCAGCTGGCCATGGCCGGCCTGCAGGCGCAACTGGAGGCCAGCCGCGACGAGGTCAGCGACCTTACTGAAGCCAACACCGTCAAGCAGACCCAGCTGGCCGCCCAGGGCCGTGAGCTGGAACTGCTGCAGATCGACCGCGACAACGCCCGCGACGCCGCCCACGCCTGGAACCTCGAACGTGCCAACCGCGAAGCCGAGCTGCGCCGTCTGGAGGCGCAGACCGCACGCCTGGACGCCGAACTGCGCGAGCAGCAGGAAAGCCACCAGCAGCGCCTGGAAGATCTGCAGGAAGCCCGCGACACCCTGCGCGCCCAGTTCGCCGACATGGCTACCAAGATCTTCGACGAGCGCGAGCAGCGCTTCGCCCAGACCAGCCAGCAGCATCTCGGCCAGTTGCTCGACCCGCTCAAGGAGCGCATCCAGGCCTTTGAAAAACGCGTGGAGGAAAGCTACCAGCAGGAAGCCCGCGAGCGCTTCTCGCTGGGCAAGGAACTGGAGCGCCTGCAACAACTGAACCTGCGGCTGTCCGACGAAGCCACCAACCTGACCCAGGCGCTGAAGGGTCAGAAAACCCAGGGCAACTGGGGTGAGCTGATCCTCGAACGGGTATTGGAGCATGCCGGCCTGGAAAAGGGCCGCGAATACCAGACCCAGGTCAGCCTAAAGAGCGCCGATGGCGAGCGCTTCCAGCCTGATGTGCTGATCATGCTGCCGGGCGACAAGCAGGTAGTGGTGGATGCCAAGGTCAGCCTCACCGCCTACCAGCAGTTCGTCGCCAGCAATGACGAGGCCGCGCTCAAGCAGCATGTGCAGTCGCTGCGCAGCCACGTCAAAGGCCTGTCGAGCAAGGACTACAACCGCCTCGAAGGCCTGCACAGCCTGGATTTCGTGCTGCTGTTCGTGCCGATCGAGGCAGCGTTCTCGGCAGCCCTGCAGGCCGAGCCGAACCTGTTCCAGGAAGCCTTCGACCGGCAGATCGTGATCGTCAGCCCGACCACCTTGCTGGCTACCTTGCGGGTGATCGACAGCCTGTGGAAGCAGGAACGCCAGGGCCAGAACGCCCGCGAGATCGCCGAGCGTGCCGGCTGGCTGTACGACAAGTTCGTGCTGTTCATCCAGGACCTGGACGAGCTGGGCAGCCGCCTGCAGCAGGTGGACAAGGCCTATGCTGCCGCGCGTAACAAGCTGTGCGAAGGGCGCGGCAACCTGGTCAGCCGCAGCGAACAGTTGAAGCTGCTGGGCGCCCGCGCCAGCAAGAGCCTGCCGGCCGACCTGCTGGAGCGGGCGTTGTCCGACGAGGCGTTGCCGGACGAAGCGCTTACTGAACCAGGCTCAGATGGCGATTGAGCATGGCGCGCAGGGCCGCCGGCTTGACCGGCTTGGCCAGGTAGTCCAGACCTGCGGCATGCACCATGGCGATGGTTTCCTTGCTGCCGTCGGCACTGATCACCACACCCGGCACCGGTTCACCCAGGCGCGCGCGTAGCCAGCCCATCAGCCCGGTACCGGTCTCGCCGTCGTCCAGGTGGTAGTCCACCAGCGCCAGGTGCGGGCGCATGCCTTTGCCCAGCAAGGCTTCGCATTCGGCCTGGTTGCGCGCGGTCCATACCTGGCAGCCCCAGCGGCTGAGCAGGCTGTTCATGCCGATCAGGATGCTGTCTTCGTTGTCCACGCACAGTACCTGCAGCCCGGCCAGTGGCTGGCCGCCCTGTTCCACGGGTGCGGTGGACGCCGGGGCGGCCTGGCGGGCAATCGGTACGCTGACGCGGAACACCGTGCCCTTGCCCGGCCACGAGCGCACTTCCAGCTTGTGCCCCAGCACCCGGCACAGGCCGTCGGCGATCGCCAGGCCCAGGCCCAGGCCCTTCTCGGCGCGGGTCTGGTGGCTGTCCAGGCGCTTGAACTCCTGGAAGATCTCCTGCAGCTTGTCGTCGGCGATGCCCGGGCCGCGGTCCCAAACCTCGAGCCACAACCGCTCACCTTGGCGCCGTGCACCCAGCAGGATCGGGCTCTTGCCATAGCGCAGGGCGTTGGTCAGGAAGTTCTGCAGCACCCGGCGCAGCAGCCTCATGTCGCTGTCCACCCGCAGGCGGCTGCCACGCAGGCGGAACTCCAGGCCCTTCTCGGCGGCCAGCACCTTGAATTCTGCGCCCAGAGTGTCGAACAGCTCGTTGAGGGCAAAGGGTTTGGCATCCGGTGTGATCTTGCCGTTTTCCAGGCGCGAGATGTCCAGCAGGTCGCTGATCAGCTCTTCGGCCGAGCGCAGCGAGCTGTCCATGTGCTGCACCAGCTGGCGGGCCTCGTCATTCATGCCCTCGGCTTGCTGCGACAAGGCGGCGGAGAACAGCCGGGCGGCATTCAGCGGCTGCATCAGGTCATGGCTGACCGCAGCCAGGAAACGGGTCTTGGACTGGCTCACCGCTTCGGCACGGCTCTTGGCTTCGGACAACGCCTGGTTCAGTTGCGACAGCTCATGAGTGCGTTCCGCCACCCGTTGCTCCAGGCTTTCGTTGGCATCGCGCAGGGCTTGTTCGGCCTCGCGGAACGGGGTGATATCGGTGAAGCTCATGACGAAACCGCCGCCCGGCATCGGGTTGCCGATCAGTTCGATCACCCGGCCATTGGGGAACAAGCGCTCGGAGGAGTGCGCACGGCCCTGACGCATCCAGTGCAGGCGCCGCGCCACATGCACCTGCGCCTCGCCCGGGCCGCACAGCCCGCGCTCGGCGTTGTAGCGGATGATGTCGGCGATCGGCCGGCCCACGCTGATCAGCCCGTCGGGGTAGTTGAACAGTTCCAGGTAACGGCGGTTCCAGGCCACCAGGTGCAGGTTCTGGTCGACCACGCTGATGCCCTGGTTGATGTTCTCGATGGCCCCTTGCAGCAGGGCGCGGTTGAACTGCAGCACCTCGCTGGCTTCGTCGGCGATACGCACCACGTCTTCCAGTTGCATGTCGCGGCCTTCGATGGCGGCCTTGACCACGGCACGGGTCGACGAGGTGCCGAGTACCCCGGCCAGCAGGCGTTCGGTGTGTTCGATCCAGTCGCCGTCGGCGTTCTGGTTGGGGTTGAAGCCCTTGCCCTGGCGGTAGGCGAAGCGGATGAAGCTCTGCCGGGCGCGTTCTTCACCGACGAAGCGCGAGGCCAAGGTCAGCAGGTCGTCGATCTGCACCGCCAGCAGCGGCTTGCTGCTAGGCCTGGCGCTGGTCTGCTGGCCTATGAAGCGGCCGGCCTGCCAGTGCTCGGAAACCCGCGTGCGCGACAGCACCGAGACCCAGGCGAACAGGGTGAAGTTGCCCGCCAGCGACAGCACCACGCCCTGGGTCAGCGGGCTGATCGGCAGGTTCAGCGGGTTGCCGTGCAGCCACGCCAACCCTGGGAACAGCTGCAGCGACCAGCCCACGCTGTGCGCGGCAATCGGCAGCACCAGGGTGTAGAACCACAGGAAAATACCAGCGGCCAGGCCGGCGAACACACCGCGGCGGTTGGCCTGTTTCCAGTACAGCGCACCGAGCATGGCCGGGGTCAGTTGGGTCACGGCGGCGAAAGCGATCTGGCCGATGGTCGCCAGGCTGGCGGTGGAGCCCAGCAGGCGGTAGCTGACATACGCCAGCAGCAGGATCACCACGATGGTCACCCGGCGTACCGAGAGCATCCAGTGACGGAACGCCTCGAACGGCCGCTCGGCGTTGGTACGGCGCAGCAGCCAGGGCAGCAGCATGTCGTTGGAGACCATGGTCGATAGCGCCACGGCCTCGACGATGACCATGCCGGTGGCCGCCGAGGCACCACCGATGAATGCCAGCAGGGCCAGGCTCGGGTGTGCCTCGGCCAGCGGCAGGCTGATGACGAACGAATCGGAAATCACCGTGCCCGGCAGCAGCATCTGCCCGGCCAGGGCAATCGGCACCACGAACAGCGCGGCCAGTGCCAGGTACATCGGGAATACCCAGCGCGCCAGGCGCATGTCCTGGGGTTCGATGTTCTCCACCACGGTAACGTGGAACTGCCGTGGCAGGCAGATGATCGCCATCATCGCCACGGCGGTCTGTACCACCATCGACGGCCAGTTGATGGTCTCCTGCCAATAGTCCTGCAGGTGGATCGATTGGCGGGCCTGGCTGAACAGGTCGTCGAAGCCGTCATACAGGTTGAAGACGATGAAGATACCTACGGCCAGGAAGGCCAGCAGCTTGATCAACGATTCGAAGGCAATCGCCAGGACCATGCCGCGGTGGTGTTCGGTCACGTCCAGGCTGCGGGTACCGAAGACGATGGCGAACAGTGCCAGTACCAACGACACGACCAGTGCGGTGTCCTGTACGCGGGTGCCGGTGGCATCGGCATTGGCGCCGATCAGCAGGTTCACGCCCAGCACGATGCCCTTGAGCTGCAAGGCGATGTACGGCAGCACGCCGATCAGGCAGATCAGCGCCACGACCACCGCCAGGGATTGCGACTTGCCGTAGCGCGCGGCGATGAAGTCGGCAATCGAGGTGATGTTCTGTTGCTTGCTGATCAGCACCATCTTCTGCAGCACCCAGGGTGCGAAGATCAGCAGCAGCACCGGGCCCAGGTAGATCGGCAGGAATGCCCAGAGCTGTTCGGCGGCCTGGCCGACCGCGCCGAAGAAGGTCCAGCTGGTGCAGTACACGGCCAGCGACAGGCTGTACACCCAGGCACGCAGCTTCGGCGGCAACGGCGTGCTGCGGCGGTCGCCGTAGAAGGCGATGGCGAACATGATGGCCATATAGGCCAGGGCGACCACGGCGATCAGCCCGCTGGACAACGACATGAAAACTCCGAAGCAAAAAGATAACGCGGTCCCGATCAATCAGTCTGGCACGCAGGTGCCGCTTCGTCAGCGCAGACGATGGTCGCAGTGGCAGGTGGTCGCAGGGTTCTCTTTAACCTGTGCCGGCCCTTTCGCGGGTGAACCCGCTCCCACAGGTACTGCACTGTGGGAGCGGGTTCACCCGCGAAGAGGCCAGCAGAGCAGACATCATCCTCTACGGGTACCCAGCCAATAAAACACCCCTGCCAGTATCACCGACAACACCAGCAGGTAGAAGATCGCCCCCGGCCACAGATGCACCAGGGCGAACCCCACCATCACCGGCCCCAGCGCCGCGCCGAGGTTGGACAGGTTCTGTGCTCCGTAATACACCCCACGCAAGTGCTCCGGCGCGATCAGGTCGATGAACATGTACTCGGCCGGGATCACGATGATCTCGCCCAGGGTGAACACCAGCATCGCCAGGCACCACGCCAGCGCCGAACCGGCAAAGGCAAAGCCCAGCAGCCCGGCGATGAACAGGCCCATGCCGGCCAGCAGCCAGGGCATCAGGCGCTGGCGGCTGATGCGGCGGCCGATCAGGTACTGCAGGGCGATCACCGTCACCGCGTTGGTGGTCACCAGGTAGCCGATCAGGCGCGCCGCCTCAGCCGGGCTGCTGGTTACCACCAAGTACTGAGACAAGTAGGCGGTGAACTGGCCGAATACCACCGCGCTCAGCACCCCGCCCAGGGTGAAGCATACCAGCCGCCGGTCACGGGCCAGCCCCAGTGCCACCTGGCCGAAGCCGACCCCGGGCTTGTCCGGCACACTGGCCTGCAGGCTGCGGTCACCCAGGCGCCAGTAGGCCAGGCACATGCCCAGGCCGAGCAGGGCGGAGGCGATGAACGGCATATGGTCATTCAGCTCCAGCATGGCCACCCCCAGCAGCGGGCCGGCGGCGTAGCCGACGTTGCTGAGGGTGTACTTGATGGCGAACACTTCGGCCCGCTCCTCCACCGGGAGCAATGCGCAGAAGCCCGCCTTGGCGGCGATGTCGACCACTGCCAGGGCCAGGTTGATCATTATCAGGCAGAGAAAGAACAGCAGTGCCGAGTTGCTGGCGACCGCGCCGACAAAGGCCAGGGCAAACAGCAAAGTGCTGGCGCTGACCAGTGTGTGGTTGCGCAAGGTATCCACCAGGTGGCCGCCATACAGGCTCAGCAGCGAGGCGATGATCAGTGCGCCACCGATCAGCAGGCCGATCTGGCTGATCGGCAGCTGGAAATTGTCGGCCAGGTACACCACCAGGTAGGGCAGGGTGAGGGCACGGGCGACGGTGAGGGTGAAGGTGGTGCCGAGCAGCAGGCGTACAGTGTGCGGGTAGCGTTTTATGGCGGCGAGCATACACATCCTTGTTGTTCTGTTTTGCCGTGGTGACCAACATATGCCAACAGAGGCCTGCTGCGCAGGCCTTTCGCGGGCACGCCCGCGAAAGGGCCGGTACAGCCCTCCAGAATCCTTGAGCGCTTGCCAGTCAGTGCATTTCCCATGCAGATTTGTGGCTTGTCGCGCCCGGCGCGCCTCCAATTGAAAAGCCCTCAGGACCATGGACGATGAGTCATTCCTCGCAATTCACCTTGCTCGGCAAGCGGCGTTTCCTGCCGTTTTTCATCACCCAGTCGCTGGGTGCCTTCAATGACAACCTGTTCAAGCAGTCGCTGATCCTGGCGATCCTGTTCAAGCTCAGCCTGGGCGACGGTGACCGTTCGATCTGGGTCAACCTGTGCGCCCTGCTGTTCATCCTGCCGTTCTTCCTGTTTTCGGCGCTGGGCGGGCAGTTTGGCGAGAAGTTCGCCAAGGATGCGTTGATCCGGGCCATCAAGCTGGCCGAGATCGCGATCATGTCGGTAGGCGCACTCGGCTTCATCACCAACCACCTGACGTTGATGCTGGTGGCGCTGTTCGGCATGGGAACCCATTCGGCGCTGTTCGGCCCGGTGAAGTACTCGATCCTGCCGCAGGCCCTGCGCGAGGAAGAACTGGTCGGCGGCAATGGGTTGGTGGAAACCGGTACCTTCCTGGCGATCCTCGCCGGCACCATCGGCGCCGGGGTGATGATGTCGAGCGAAAGCTATGCCGCCGTGGTGGCCGGTGGCGTGGTCGGCACCGCCGTGCTCGGCTACCTGGCCAGCCGCTGGATCCCGCGGGCCGCCGCCGCCTCGCCGCAAATGCCGCTGGACTGGAATATCTTCAAGCAGTCTTGGGCGATCCTGCGCATGGGTCTGGGGCAGCCGCCGGCGGTGTCGCGCTCGATCGTCGGCAACTCGTGGTTCTGGTTCGTCGGCGCCATCTACCTCACGCAAATCCCGGCCTACGCCAAGGACTGGCTGCACGGTGATGGCACGGTGGTGACCCTGGTACTGACCTTGTTCTCGGTGGGGATTGCCCTGGGTTCGCTGCTATGCGAGCGGCTTAGCGGGCGCAAGGTGGAAATCGGCCTGGTGCCCTTCGGCTCGTTCGGCCTGAGCCTGTTCGGCCTGCTGTGGTGGTGGCACTCCGGCGATGTACCGGCTGCTGCGGCGCCGCACGACTGGCTGGCGCTGTTGGGCATGGGCCAGGCCTGGTGGATCCTGCTGTCGATCGTCGGCCTTGGGGTGTTCGGCGGCTTCTACATCGTACCGCTGTATGCACTGATCCAGGCCCGCACGCCCGAAGACCAGCGCGCCCGGGTGATCGCTGCCAACAACATCCTCAATGCCCTGTTCATGGTGGTGTCGGCAGTACTCACCATCATCCTGCTGGGCCTGGCCGAGTTGAGCATCCCGCAGCTGTTCCTGGTGGTGTCGCTGCTCAATATCGCGGTCAACGCCTATATCTTCAGGATCGTGCCCGAGTTCACCATGCGCTTCCTGATCTGGCTGCTCAGCCATTCGATGTACCGCGTGCAGCACCGCGACCTCGAGCGCATTCCCGACGAAGGCGCGGCGCTGCTGGTGTGCAACCACGTGTCGTTCGTCGATGCGCTGCTGCTGGGCGGGGCGATCCGTCGGCCGATCCGCTTCGTCATGTATTACAAGATCTACAACCTGCCGGTACTCAACTTCGTGTTCCGCACCGCAGGCGCCATCCCGATTGCCGGGCGCAACGAGGACCTGGCCATCTACGAACGTGCTTTCGCGCGCATTGCCGAGTACCTGGCCGATGGCGAGCTGGTATGCATCTTCCCGGAGGGCAAGCTGACCGGGGACGGCGAAATCGATGTGTTCAAGGGCGGCGTCAACCGCATCCTCGAAGAAACCCCGGTGCCGGTCATTCCGTTGGCCTTGCAGGGGCTTTGGGGCAGCTTCTTCAGCCGTGACCCGGCCAAGGGCTTTTTCAAGCGCCTGTGGTCCCGGGTGACCATCGTGGCAGGCGCCGCCATCCCGGTGGAGGCGGCGCAGCCAGAGGCGTTGCGTGAGCAGGTCAGCCGCCTGCGCGGCAACCTGCGCTAGGCGGAGGGCGTTAGCTGGCGCTGACTTTCAGGCCGACCAGGCCGGTAACGATCAGCGCCACGCTGACCAGGCGTACCAGGGCCATGGACTCGCCGAACAGGATGATACCGGCGATCACCGTGCCGACCGCGCCGACGCCGGTCCAGATGGCATAGGCGGTGCCCAGCGGCAGCTCCTTCATGGCGAGCCCCAGCAGGCCCAGGCTGATGGCCATGGCGGCGACGGTGAGGACGGTGGCCAGTGGCTTGCTGAAGCCGTCGGTGTATTTCAGGCCGACGGCCCAGCCGACCTCGAACAGGCCGGCGAAGAACAGGATGATCCAGGACATGGTGTGTCTCCATCGTTGTCAATGATGGGGCCGTCCCCGGAATGGTCACGCGGTGCGTCGTGAGGTCGTCCTCACAGTGGGTACCATGGTGCACATATGCAAACCTCTGGGCAAGCCTGTGCGGGCCTCTTCGCGGGTAAACCCGCTCCCACAGGTACTGCACAGGTCTGAGTATTGTGGAGATCTCTGTGGGAGCGGGTTTACCCGCGAAAGGGCCAGTGCAGGCAACATCAATGCCTGGCCGGCTCCCCACCTTCAGCTTCGGCCACAGGTTCCCCCATGCGCCGGAACCAGGTAGACAGCAGCGCCCCGGAAATATTGTGCCAGACACTGAACAACGCACTCGGCACCGCAGCCAGCGGCGAAAAATGCGCCGCTGCCAGTGCCGCGCCCAGCCCGGAGTTCTGCATGCCCACCTCCAGCGCCAGCGACTTGCGCTGTGCCAGTGGCAGCTTGCACAGCCTGCCGGTCAGGTACCCCAGCAAGTAGCCGAAGCTGTTGTGCAATACCACTACAGCCATGATCAGCAGCCCCGATTCGGCGATCTTCGCCTGGCTGGCCGCCACCACCGCGCACACGATCATCACGATGCTCACCACCGACACCAGCGGCAGTACCTGCACCGCCGCTTGCACTCGCGCGCCAAGCAGCCGCTGGGCCAGCACCCCGAGCACGATCGGCAGCATCACCAGCTGCAGGATCGACCAGAACATGTCCATGAAGGACACCGGCAGCCAGGCCGAGGCCAGGAACCAGATCAGCGCCGGGGTAAGCAGCGGGGCGAGCAGGGTGGTCACCGCAGCGATCGCCACCGCCAGCGCCAGGTCGCCGCGCGACAGCCAGACCATCACGTTCGACGCCGTGCCGCTCGGGCAGCAACCAACCAGGATCACGCCCACGGCGATTTCCGGCGGCAGGTGGAACAGCTGGCACAGCAGCCAGGCCATGCCCGGCATGATCACGAAGTGCGCGACCACCCCCAGCATCACCCGCCAGGGCTGGCGGGCGAGGGCGGCGAAGTCATCGAGCTTGAGGGTGAGGCCCATGCCGAACATCACCAGGCCCAGCAGCGGCACGATGGCCACCTTCAGGGCGATGAACCATTGCGGTTGCACGAAGGCCAGTACGGCGAACACCAGCACCCACAGGGCGAAGGTATTGCCGACGAAGCGGCTGAGGGCGGCGAGGGCACGCATGGGGGCAATTCCTTTTCTGTTTTATGGCTTCAAGAATTTCACTGGCCTTTTCGCGGGCAAGCCCGCGAAAAGGCCAGTACTGTCTTAGGATATCTCCCAGGCCAGCACCGGCATTTCAAAACCAGTCAGACCCCTTGCGGAATCTCTTCCCCACCCAGCGCCTCGAACAGCACCGGCAGGAATTCGGCAAAGGTCATCATCATCAACTGGAAGCTGGCATCGAACTGCTGGGCAGCCTCATCGCCACCGTCCTGTTCGGCCTGCTCCTGCAGCAGCTCTTCGAACTTCAGGCGCTTGATCACCATCTTGTCATCCAGAATGAACGACAGCTTGTCCTGCCAGGCCAGGGCCAACTGGGTGACCACCTTGCCAGTGCTCAGGTGCAGCTGGATTTCCTCGCCGGTAAGGTCCTGGCGCTTGCAGCGCACGATGCCGCCGTCTTCGGCAGTGTCGCGCAGTTCGCACTCGTCCAGCACATAGAAGCCTTCGGCAGCTTCCTGCGACTTGACCCACTCGGTCATGGTGGCAACCGGTGCGATTTTCACGGTGGCCGGGCGCACCGGCAGCGAGCCCATCACTTCACGCAGGGTCGACAGCAGGTCTTCGGCACGCTTGGCGCTGGCCGAGTTGACCAGGATCACGCCCAGGCGCGGGGCAATGGCAGCGAAGATCATCGAGCGGCGGATGAACGCGCGCGGCAGGAAGGCCTGGATGATCTCGTCCTTGATCTGGTCGCGTTCCTTTTTATAGACCTTGCGCATCTGCTCGGTCTCGATCTCTTCGACCTTTTCCTTTACCGCGTCGTTGACCACGCTGCTGGGCAGGATGCGTTCTTCCTTGCGCGCGGCAATCAGCAGGTACTCGCCGCTGACATGCACCAGAGGAGCGTCTTCGCCCTTGCCGAATGGCGCGACGAAACCATAGGTGGTCAGCTCCTGGCTGGCGCAGGGGCGGGCCGGCTTGCTGGCCAGTGCCGCTTCCAGCGCTTCAGGCTCGAATGGGACTTCCTGGGTCAGGCGGTAGGTCAGCAGGTTCTTGAACCACATGAGGGGCAATCTCTCCTTAATGCATGAGGCGGGCATTATTCTCCGAGCGGTGCTCTCAGGCCAACCCTGTCGGAGTGCCAGTAGCTGTAGCTGGATGTAAAGGTGCACGTGGCAACGCTAGGTCTTTGAAAGGCCTGAGGTTTTTTTTGAAAAAAGTTTAAAAAGTGCTTGCCAGTGTACGGAGCCGTCCGTAGAATGCGCGCCACACCGAGACGAAGGGTGATTAGCTCAGCCGGGAGAGCATCTGCCTTACAAGCAGAGGGTCGGCGGTTCGATCCCGTCATCACCCACCACTCGATGTTTAGCGCAGCGGTAGTTCAGTCGGTTAGAATACCGGCCT
>PJTY01000268.1_pt1 | contig 31504 bp, 26 predicted proteins | sample 1512121 | NCBI WGS metagenome assembly PJTY01 (sample SAMN08177680, study PRJNA422409) | Soil metagenome, whole genome shotgun sequencing project. | isolation source: Soil enriched (2) on filter paper: alkali lignin treatment | place: USA: Madison | collected 2015-01-15 | reverse complement strand
CGGGTCGGCCGCGTACCAGCCGTGCTGCCGCATCTCGCCTTCGAGCTGACCCGGCGCCCAGCCCGCATAGCCCAGCGACATCAGCCAGCGCTGCGGCCCGCGCCCCTCGGCAATCGCCCGCAGCACGTCCATCGAGGCGGAGAGCGAACAGAGCGGATGGACCTCGATCGTGTCGCTGCCGCCCCAGTCGGTGGAATGAAGCACGAAACCGCGCCCCGGCTCGACCGGACCGCCTTCATGGACCTCGCAGTCCGGCGCGACGCCGGGATCGATGCCCAGTTCTTCTAGGATTTCGTGAAAGCGCACGCCTTCGCGCAACCGGCCGATGCCGATGCCCAGCGCGCCGTTCTCGTCATGAACGCACAGGACGCTCACGCTGTGGTCGAAGCGGGGATCGAACATGCCCGGCATCGCCAGCAGGAGCCGTCCGGATAAGTATTGTTTCTCGGTCACATCACGAATGTAAGCCCTTCGCGGGGGACGGCAAGCCGGTTGCGCTTCCCCGACGCGCCGCCGCGCTCTATGCCTGCGGCCAAGCAACGAAGGAAATCGCGCGTGAGCCTGCTGTTCGAACTGCCGGAAGCCCCCTCCGTCCCCGTCATGGGCGAGGAAGCGCGCTATCCCGTGCGCCGGATCTTCTGCGTCGGCCGCAACTACGCCGCCCATGCCCGCGAACTGGGCAATGCGGTGGACCGCGAAGCCCCGATCTGGTTCACCAAGGCGCCCGCCGCGCTCTGTCATTCCGGCAGCACGATCGCCTATCCGCCGGGCACTGAGGACTGCCATTACGAGATGGAACTCGTCGTCGCGCTCGGCGGCCACGGCTTCGAGATCGCCCCCGAGCAGGCGATGGACCTCGTCTACGGCTATGCCTGCGGTCTCGACATGACCCGGCGCGACCTCCAGAACGCCGCCAAGGCCAAGGGCTACCCCTGGGACACCGGCAAAGACTTCGAGAACGGCGCCGTGATCGCCCCGATCACCCGCGCCGAAGCATTCGGGCAAAGAGGCGGGCTGGCCGGCGAGCAGCGCATCACCCTCGCGAAGAACGGCGAGACCAGGCAGGACGCGCCGCTCTCCGAGATGATCTGGAGCCTGCCCGAGCTGATCGCCGACCTTTCCCGCATGTATCACCTCGCCCCCGGCGACCTCATCTATACCGGCACCCCCGCGGGCGTCGGCCCCGTTGCCCCCGGCGACCGGCTGGAAGGCCGTGTCGAAGGGCTTGAACCCGTAACTCTGGAAATCGAAGCTCCCTGACCTGACATGCCTTGCCTGAACTACCGCGCCGCCCTCTTCATTAGCTGCGCCTTCCTTTTCGCGACACCCGCCTTCGCCGACGAGAGCGCCGGGCCGACCACGCCGATCATCGTCACCGGCCACGGCCTGGAATCCGGCCCGGCGACCCCCGCCTACGACGTCCAGACCATCGAGCGCGACGCGGTGATCGCCAGCGCCTCGGGCCGGATCGAGGACGTGCTGAATTCCGTCGCGGGCTTTTCCCAGTTCCGCCGCTCGGACAGCCGCTCGGCCAATCCGTCCTCGCAGGGCGCGACCTTGCGCGCGCTGGGCGGCAATGCGTCGAGCCGCACGCTGGTCCTGCTCGACGGCGTGCCGGTGGCGAACCCGTTCTTCGGCTATATTCCCTACAGCGCCATCGCGCCGGAGCGGCTGTCGTCGATCCGGGTGACGCGCGGCGGCGGTTCGGGCGCCTTCGGCTCGGGCGCGGTGGCGGGCACCATCGAGATGACCAGCGCCGGTCCCGACCAGATCGGCATCCTGCAAGGCAGCGCGCTGGTCAACGAGCGCGGCGAGACCCAGACTTCCGCCACGATCGCGCCGAAACTGGGCGCGGGATTCCTCGTCGCCAGCGTGCAGTGGGACCGGGGCGAAGGGTTCTGGACCACACCGAAAGGCCAGCGTGTCCCCGCCTCCGCCCGCGCCGCCTATGACAGCTGGTCGGCCTCGCTCCGCGCCGTCGCGCCGCTTGGCGAGACCGTGGAGCTTCAGGCCTCCGCGCTTGCCTATGGCGACCAGCGCACCTTGCGCTTCAAGGGCGCCGATTCGACCTCGGACGGCCAGCAGGCCTCGCTGCGACTGGTCGGCCGGGGCGATTGGCAGTTCGACGTGCTCGGCTATGTGCAGGCGCAGGACTTCTCGAACATCGTGATCAGTTCGAGCACCTACAGGAAGACGCTCGACCAGCACCGCACGCCGACCACCGCCATCGGCGGCAAGGCCGAGTTGCGCCCACCGGTGGGCGAGAACCACGTCCTGCGAATCGGCACCGACCTTCGTCTTAGTGACGGGCGCCTGCTGGAACTGCCCTATAACGCCAGCGGCGCCTTTACGGAGGTGCGCCGCGCGGGCGGCAACCAGTCCGATCTCGGTTTCTATGCCGAGGACGACTGGACCTTGGGCGACCTCGTGCTTACGGCCGGTGGCCGCGCGGACCGCTGGACGATCCGGAACGGCTTCTACCGCTCGGTCAGCCCCGCCGGTGCCGTGCTTCAGGACGATGCCTATGCGAATCGCTCGGGCTGGATGGGCAACGGCCGTGCCGGTCTGGTCTGGCACGCGAACAAGGCCGTGAGCCTGCGTGCCGCCGCCTATACCGGCATGCGCCTGCCGACGCTCAACGAACTCTACCGCCCCTTCGTGGTCTTCCCGGTCACCACCGAGGCCAACCCCAACCTCAAGCCCGAGCGTCTTCGCGGCTACGAGGCAGGGATCGACGTGCATCCGCTGGAAGCGCTGACCCTCTCGCTCACCGCCTTCGACAACAAGGTGAAGGATGCCGTCGCCAACGTGACGCTGAACGGCACGACCCGCGAGCGGCAGAACGTGAAGGCCATCCGCTCACGCGGGCTGGAGGCCGCGGCCGCGCTCGATCTCGGCGCGATCCGCTTCGACGGCTCGCTCGCCTGGACCGACGCCAAGGTCCGCGCGGACGATCCGGACCTCGACGGCATGCGCCCTTCGCAGACGCCGAAGTTCGCCGCCAGCGCCACGCTCGCCTGGCTTCCGGCGGAGGGCTGGCGTTTCGCGGCGACGCTGCGCCATGTCGGCGCCCAGTACGAGGACGATCTCCAGACTTACGTGCTCCCCGCCGCGACGACGCTCGACGGTTATGTGCAGGTTCCGGTAACCGATGCGTTCTCACTCGTCCTGCGCGCCGAGAACCTGACCGACGAGACCATCGTCACCCGCAACCAGAACGGTTCGATCGACCTCGGCACCCCGCGCACCTTCTGGGCGGGTCTGCGCGTGGCGCTTCGCTGATGCACGGCGTTTCAGAGAACGGCGTTTCAAAGAACGACAGGCCGTGCAGGAGCACCGCCCCATCGCAGGGCGTGCACTGGCGCAGTGGTCGCCACGCGCATAAGAAAGCGCCATGCCGCGCCTGACCGTCAACGATCACCCGGTCGAAATCGCCATGGACCCGCAGACGCCCCTGCTCTGGGGCCTGCGGGACGGGGCGAACCTCACAGGGACCAAGTACGGTTGCGGCGTGGGCGACTGCGGCGCCTGCACGGTCCTGGTCGACGGCGCCGCCCTGCGCGCCTGCCTCGTCACCCTTGGCGAGTGCGAGGGCCGCTTCGTCACCACTATCGAGGGACTTTCGGCCGACCGCTCGCATCCGATGCAGCAGGCCATGGTGGCCGAGCAGGCGATCCAGTGCGGCTTCTGCACGCCGGGCATCGTCATCGGCGGCGCGGCCCTGCTCGCCCGCAATGCGAATCCCAGCGAAGCGGAAATCCGCGAGGCGCTTCCCAATCTCTGCCGCTGCGGCGTCTATCCGCGGCTGATCGCCGCCGTGCAGCGCGCGGGCCGGGTCCTGCGACGCGAGGAAACCATCAGCGCCGCGCCCGCGCCGGGCATCGCCCCCCGCGACGCCGCACGCAAGGTGCCCGCCCTGGCGCCTTTGAAAACCACATCACCCGAACAACAGGAGAAACGCCCGTGAAGGCGACCATCTGGCACAACCCGAAATGCGGCACCTCACGCAAGACCTTGGCGATCCTGGAAGAAACGCCCGGCGTCGAAGTCGAAGTGATCGAATATCTCAAAACCCCGCCTTCGGCCGAAAAGCTGGCCCAACTCTACCGCGATGCGGGCATCACCCCGGGGCAGGGCCTGCGTCTGCGCGGCACCGATGCAGCCGAGCGCGGCCTGCCTGAAGCCGACGATGCCACGGTTCTGGCGGCCATGGCGGTCGAACCGGCGCTGATCGAACGCCCCCTCGTGGAAACCGAAAAGGGCGCCAGGCTTTGTCGTCCGCAGGAAAAGGTCCACGAGATTCTGTAATCCCCGCGTAACATTGGCCGACGCTCGCTTGCATTGTCGGCCCCGATCTGTCACCGAATCGCCCTTCGCCGGACGACAACAAAAGCGAGAGCTTCCTCCAGCATGACCAGTACCGAGCTTGCCCGAGAGGCGCTGCCCCAGCGGCTCAAGCGGAAGATCAAACACAGCCTTGGACCTTGGGGCGTGTTCATCGAAGGCTTCCTGCGCAATCCCGTGATGGTCGGTTCGATCGTTCCGTCCTCGCGCTTCACGATCAATCGCATGCTTGGCCCCGTCGATTGGGCCAACTGCAAGCTCTTCGTCGAGTACGGCCCCGGCGTCGGCACGTTCTGCCGCCCGGTGCTCGACCGTCTCGGTCGCGACGGCCAGCTGATCGTGATCGACACGAACCCGCTGTTCATCGACTATCTGCGCCGCACCATCACCGACAGCCGCTTCATCGCGGTGCTCGGCTCGGCGGCCGACGTCGAGGACATCGTGCGCGCACACGGCCATGAAAAGGCCGACTACGTGCTGTCCGGCCTGCCGTTCTCGACCCTGCCCGACGGCGTCGGCCCAGCCATCGCGTCTGCCACCTACCGCGTCATCCGCAAGGGCGGCGCCTTCCTGGTCTACCAGTTCACGCCCAAGGCGCGCGAATTCATGGCCCGCCACTTCAAGCGGATCGACAACGGCATGGAGCCGATCAACGTCCCGCCCTGCTTCCTGTTCTGGGGCTGGAAGGACGAAGACTGAGCCTGACGGCCCGGTTTCGAACCACTTGATACAAAAAAGGCCGGTGCTCCTCGCACCGGCCTTTTTCGTTTTACTCGAAGGTCTGCGTCACCCGCTCCTCACTCGGCCCGGCGAGCTGGCGGTGCACTTGCGCGATCACCGCGACGAAGTAGAGCGCCATGATCGTCGCCATGATCGATTCGACCACCGCCGCCGTGATCCTGACCGCTTCGCCCGGCGCCAGCAGCGTGACCGGCAGCGTCAGGATATTGCCGAAGATCATCAGCACCACCATGGCCAGACCCAGCAGGGCATAGAACCCGAGCAGGCGCGCAGTATTGCCCTTGGTGAGCGTCCACGATCGGCCGAGCGCCAGAATCGGATTGAGCGTCTTCTCCACCGCGACGACCGGCGCCGTCACGGAGAACCGCACGAACACCGCAATCGCAAAGGCCAGCGCAATCGCGAACCCGATCACCGCGCCCACGCTCCCGCCGACGGCGCCGAGCACTCCGGCGATGACGAGGACCACCGCCCCCAGCCCCATGCCGAGCAGGATTTGCGCCACCAGATAGGGCACCAGCCCCTTCACACCCGCACGAATCGCCTCGCCCACGGTCGGTCGGCGGTCGCTATCGAGCAGGCAGAGCAGCGAAAGCGTGCCCAGCGCCTGAAGCAGCGCGAGCGGAATCATCACCGGCAGGATCGAGCCGTAATAGGCCTTCACCGCGGCCATGACCTGCTGCTCGTTCATTCCGCTGCCCATCTCCGGCTGCGGGAAGAAGATCGCGAAAGCGAGTTGCGGCAGCAGGAAGAACACGCCCGCCAGCGCCAGCACGACCTCCCGGTTGGCGGAAACCGCTTGGGATGCCTGGGTCCAGGCCCTGTTGCTGTCGAACTTCATAACTGCTCCTGATGCCGCCAGATGAGAGCCGGCCTTTCAAAGTGACTTGATAACCGCAGGGAATGACGCCACGCAACGCGGCATGACTTTTCCGTCCACGCTTCCGGCCACGCTTCCGGGCGATATCGAACTGCGCGTGAGCGCCGAGCCTGTGCCCTACCGCGCCGCGCTTGAGGAAATGACCGAGCGCAACGCGCAGATCGCCGCCGGAGAGGCGCGCGAACTGATCTGGCTGCTCGAACACCCGCCCGTCTACACTGCCGGCACCAGCGCCGACCTCACCGAACTGCTCGACCCGCGCTTCGAAGTCGTCGAGGCCGGGCGCGGCGGGCGCTATACCTATCATGGCCCGGGCCAGCGGGTCGCCTATGTCCTGCTCGACCTCAGGAAGCGCGCCCGTGACGCGCGCGGCTTCGTCCACGGTCTCGAAGGCTGGGTGATCGAAACGCTGAAGGATTTCGGCGTGGAGAGCTTCCGCAGCGAAGGCCGCATCGGCATCTGGACCCAGGACGTGGACGGGCGCGAGGCCAAGATCGGCGCGATCGGCGTGCGCATCCGCAAGTGGGTGACGATGCACGGTTTCGCGGTGAACATCCGCCCGGACCTTGCGCATTTCACCGGCATCGTGCCCTGCGGGATCGAGGAATTCGGGGTCACCAGCCTCTCGCGACTCGGGAAGGAAGTGGAGTTCGCCACCTGGGACGGGGCGCTGATCGCCCGCGCGCCCGCTTTCCTCGCCGCTCTCGACCGCCCCTGCCCTCCGGAGACGCCCGCATGACCTATCCCCGGAACGCCAAGACGCTGGCCCTCTTGCTGGCGGCCTCCACCTGCCTTGCGCTCGGCGCCTGCAAGAAGGAAGAGAGCCCGGCGCAGAATGCCGCCGCCGGGGCAAAGATCCTGCCCCGCTCGGTGGGCGACGACATGCTGCCCTACGACACGGTACGCTCGCAGTCCGCGCCCGCCGCTCCCGAGTCGGGTCCGCACGGTTCGGCCACTTCGCCGCGTGGTAGCGCCAGTGAAGCCGCCGCGCCGGAAGACAGTGCCGCCAATGCGGCTGCGGCCGCAGCCGCCGATGTGGAAGCCGCGGCCGCAGGGCCCGATCAGTAAGAAGCGGAGACGATCAGGCGCTCAACCTCAGAGCGCCTTTTCGTAGACGGCGTATTCGCGGTTCACCTTGCTGTCGATGGCGCCTGCGATGGCGACCATGCCCTGGTTGTCATCAAGCACCCAGCCGATCTCTGCACGCTTGGCCCCGAACTTGGCGGTGGCGGCACGGCGGATGTACTCGATCATCATGAAAGCAAGCTGGCTGGCGAGTCGCGAGGACTGAAGCTTCTTGCGCACGCCCATCAGCGGCACCCGCATATCCGCCGGATTCGGCTTTCGCAGCCAGAGCAGCAGCCTGATGAGGCCGAAGATGCCCGGCTTACCCTTGGGTCCGTTAAAACGCTTCTGCGCCTGGTTGAGGTCCGGCCAGGTCATCATGAAGGCCACAGCCTCGCCCTCGTACTCGGCGATGCGGATGAGTTCGGGATGGACCAGCGGCTTCAGCGCCTTGCCGGTATATTCGATTTCCTTCTCGGTGAAGGGCACGAAGCCCCAGTTGTCCGACCAGGCATCGTTGAGGATTTCGCAGATCAGCGCCGCTTCCTCGTCGAAACGCTTGGGATCGACCTCGCGAATGCGGATCTTGGCGTTCTTCTCGCCCGAGGCGACGATGCGCTGGACCAGCGGCGGGAAGTTCTTCGAGACGTCGAGATCGTACGTATAGAGCGTCTTCACCCGCTCGTAACCGGCGCCCTCGATCCAGGGCTGGTAGGCCGAATCGTGATGCGCCATCATCACCATGGGCGCGTGATCGTGGCCAAGGACCTGAAGGCCCGGCTCTTCCCAGACCGAAAGGTTCATCGGCGCCAGAACGCGGGTCATGCCTTCCTCGCGCAGCCACTGTTCGGCGGCGGCGATCATCGCGCGGGCGGCTTCCTCGTCCTCGGCCTCGATCGCGCCCCAGTTGCCGGTGCCGGGGCCCATGCCCTGCTCCGGCGGCTGTTTCAGCGCCAGTTCATCGATATGCGCCGATATGCGCCCGACGACCTCGCCGCCGCGCTTGGCCAGGAAAAGCTGGCCGTGCGCATGGTCCCAGAACGGATTCTTGCCCGGCGTGAACTTGGAGATCTCCTCCGAGCGCAAATTCGGCACCCAGTTTTGATCTGTAGCATTGTGCCGATAAGCGTAATCGACAAAGGCGATCCTGTCGGCCTTGCTGGAAACGGGTGTGATGACTAGTTCGGCTTTGGCCACGATCCTGCCTTTGTTCCGCCTTATGGGACTTGCTTGGATCGCGACCTGCGGTCGGTCCCGGCATGTTGTCAAGCGGGACCGCAAGCAGGACCGCCCGCAAAACACGCACCGGGCCGTTTATGCCCGGAGACTTTGGACTAGAATTGTATGATTGCCCAGGAAGCCATCGATCTGTCGCCATCGGCGCCGCGTGAAGCGCCCCTTTCACGCGAATGCGCGCGCCCACGCTCGTCGGAGATTCCCGACGACAAAGCGATGATGCGGGCCGCTGTCGAACTGACCCGCGACATCGCGACCGCGCGCCCCGGAATCTACTGGCCCGACATGCTCGGCTCGGCCGCGGTCGGCTATGCCGCGCTGGCAGGGACGATCCTGGTCGACAACACCTGGGCGGCGGTGGCTCTCGGCCTCGTCTCGGCCCTGGCGCTCTACCGCGCGCTGCTGTTCATCCACGAACTGACCCACATCCACCGCGACGCCCTGCCCGGCTTCCGCTTCACATGGAACCTGCTGGTCGGCATTCCGATGCTGATCCCCTCGCTGATGTACGAGGGCGTCCACACGATCCACCACACCCGCACCCGCTACGGCACCGTGGAAGACCCGGAGTACCTGCCGCTGGCGCTGATGAAGCCGTGGAGCCTGCCGGTCTTCGCGCTCACCGCGATCCTGCTGCCGGTGGCGCTGCTGATCCGCTCGGCCGTGCTGGTGCCGCTGGGCGCGGTAATCCCGCCGCTGCGCAAGCTCGTGTGGGAACGCGCCTCGGCCCTCGCCATCAACCCGCAGTTCGCCCGCCGTCCGCCCGAAGGCAAGTTCGCGCGGATGGTGCTCTGGCAGGAACTGGGCTGCTCGGTCTGGGCGATCGCCGTGCTCGCCGCCAGCTATGCCTATGGCTGGCGCCCGCTGCTGATCGCACTCTGCGTGGTCTCGCTGACGGCGTTCCTCAACCAGGTCCGCACCCTGGTCGCCCACCTCTGGGAGAACGACGGGGATGCCATGACGGTGACCGCGCAGTACCTCGATTCGGTCAACGTGCCGCCGCCGGCGAAGTTCTCGGAACTCTGGGCGCCGGTCGGTCTGCGCTATCACGCGCTGCACCACCTGCTGCCCTCGATGCCGTATCACTCGCTGGCCGAGGCCCACCGCCGCCTCGCCGCACAGTTCGGCTCGGGATCGACCTATTCGAAGGCGAACTATCCGGGGCTGATGCCGCTGCTCTCCCGCCTCGCGAAGAGCACGATGGGCGCCCGCTGAAGAACCGCACAGCCCGAAACGAAAAAGCCCCGCCGAACGCGGGGCTTTTTTTATGGGCCTTATTCCTCGGTTCTTATCAGCACCGTCTCGCCGATCAGCGCGAAGAGCACGAAAGGCGCCCAGGCCGCGATCAGCGGCGGATAACCGCCGAAATTGCCCATCGCCAGAGCCGCATTGTCGAGCACGAAATAAGCGAAGCCCAGTGCCATGCCGATCACCGCGCGGATCAGCAGCTGGCCCGAGCGCGCGAGACCGAATGCCGCGACGGCGCCCAGCAGCGGCATCAGCACCGAAGAGAACGGCCCCGAAAGCTTGTGCCACCAGGCCGCTTCCAGTTCGCTGGTACGGCGCCCGGCCACTTTCATCGCCTCGATCGAGGAGGAAAGCTGGAACAGGTCCTCCGAATCGGCATCGACCTTGGAGAGCGTGATCTTCTCCGGCGTGATCCCGGGGGCAAGGACCGTGGGGCCGAGCTTCGTCGCGGTGGTCGTCGCCACCACGAAACGGTTCGGGTTCTCGAAACGCCAGCCGGGATTGGCAAAAGCCGCACGGTCGCTGCGATACTGCTCGACGATGATGCCAGCGTCATCGCGGCGATAGAAAGTCACCCCGTGCAGGACCATGCCGGTGCCTTGGCCTTCGAGGCTCGATGCCATCAGCAGGTCCCGGCCGTCGGCCAGATAGAGGTTCGCCTTGACGCCGGGGTCCTTGGGAATCGGACCGTAGTTCACCGATTGCCAGGCATTGAGCGTCGCGGTGGAACGGGTGACGACGCGCTCGTTGAAGGCAAGGCTTCCGGTCGAGATCACCAGCGCCGTCAGGATCAGCGGTGCCAGCACCTGATGCGCCGAAAGCCCCGCCGCCTTCATCGAGATGACCTCGCTGTTCTGGTTCAGCGTGGCAAGCGTGATGATCGTCGCCAGCAGCACCGAATAGGGCAGGAAGCGGGCGATCAGCTGCGGAACGCGCAGCGACACGTAGTAGAGCAGTTGCTCCTGCCCGTTGCCGGGATAGGCGAGGATATCGCCGCTCTCGCCCAGCAGGTCGAGCATCTGGAGCACCAGCACCAGCATGAACAGCACCGCCAGGATGCGCGTCACGAAGAGGCGCGCCAGATACCAGGTCAGCGTGCGCGAAGGGAAAAATTCCATCTGCATCTCAGGAAGCGTCCGCAGGTTCAGGCAGGATCGGGCCGCGCTTGGAGCGCTTCAGCAGGGACTTGAGCCGCTTGACGACGATCTCGGCACCCTTCTCGAGCCAGCCGATCGCCTGTCCGCCCGGAACGTAGGCAACGCGCCAGTACATCCACAGGATCAGCGCGGCGAAGAGGAAGAACGGCCCCCATAGGCCAAGGATCGGGTTCATCTTGCCGAGCGAGGCGACGTCGGCCGCATACTGGTTCACCTTGTGATAGGCGACGACCATGACGATCGAGACGAACAGGCCCAGCGCCGACGTCGAGCGCTTGGGGGGAATGGCGAGCGCCACCGCCAGCAGCGGCAACAGCAGCATCATGATCACCTCGACCATGCGGTAATTGAAGTTCGCCTGGCTGGAAATCCGCTCTTCCTTGGGAAGATCCTTGTCCCAGCCGAGGTGGGCAAGTTCAGGCAGCAGGTATTCGCGGTCGGAACCGCCACGCTTGCGGAACTTCTCGATCTGCGGCAGCTCGATCGGCAGGTCATGCCGCGTGAACGACAGCACGCGCGGCTCCTTACCGGGGATGTCCTGGATGATCTGCCCCTGGTCGAGACGCAGGATGATCGTGTCCGGCGCGCCCTTCAGCGCCAGGAACTGCCCCTGCCGCGCGGAGATGGCGAGGACCTGCCCCTTCTTGTCGACGACGCGGGCGAAGATGCCGATCAGGCGGCGGCCGTTGTCCCGGCTTTCGTCCACGCGCAGCGCAATCCGGTCCTTCAGCGAGTTGAACTCACCGACCTTGATCGAAGCGCCGAGCGCACCCGACTTCAGCTCGTAGTTGAGCTCCTCGTAGTAGTAGCGGGACAGCGGCTGGAGGTAGCCGACGATCGCGAAATTCAGCGCGGCGAGCAGGAGCGCCAGAATATAGGGCACGCGCAGCAGCCGGGTATAGCTCAGCCCCACCGCGCGCATCACGTCGAGTTCGCTGGAGGTCGCCAATTTGCGGAAGGCGAGCAGGATGCCCAGCATCAGGCCCAGCGGAATCGCCAGACTGGCATATTCCGGCAGGAGATTCGCCAGCATCTTGAAGACGACGCCGATCGGCCCGCCCTCGGTCGCCACGAAGTCGAACAGCCGCAGCATCTTGTCGAGCACGAGCAGGGACGCCGCGAGCAGGAAGATGCCGAGCATCGGCATCAGCACGAGGCGAAAGATATAGCGATCGATGGCGCTGAGAAATTTCACGCTGAAAGTTTCACCGGAGGTGTCGTTATAAAACCGTGCACCCCAAGCCCTTAACGGCTTGGCGCCTAGGGGCAAAGCGAATTGTCTCGCGGTGTTCCGTCTTCCAGCTCCTCGTCCCCGGCAAATCGACAGGCCGGAGCAAGGCAGCGCTGAAACGTAACCCATCGGATAGGGCGGAGCGAACGCTGACTTCCGCTATTTCCCGCCATGTCACAGTTACATGCCCTCTCCGGCGATTGCTTTTCGGGCGCCCATGCTTCCATGCGAAGGCATGTAGCCCGGTGCCCGTACCGCCCGCGCGGCTAGACCTCAAGCTGGTCAGGAAGGCGGTGCTCGTTCTGGGACAATCGGGACGCGCGATCGGCGCGGACTGCTGGCAGGAACGCGAAGAACGAGCCACCCGCCTGCTCGACAACGGCATCAGCGGGGGCATCTGCGGTCGCGTGGTGGTGACGCTGCTACCGGCCGAAACCCGTGGGCAACAGCCCATTCGGTCGCCGCAACGCTCCTGTTCAAGCTTGTCGCTCAGGCTTTCCGGCTGGCGGCCAGCGATACAGATGGGACGTCCCTATTCCTGCCGATCAGCGGGGAACAGGTCGCCAAGACCTGAGCAGTTCAGGCCTTTTCCAGCGTGCACTGGAGCGGATGTTGGTTCTGCCGGGCGAAGTCCATCACCTGGTTCACCTTGGTTTCCGCGATCTCGTAGGGGAATATCCCGCAGACGCCCACGCCCTTCTGGTGGACATGAAGCATCACGCGCGTCGCCTGCTCCAGGTCCATATGGAAGAAGCGCTTGAGCACCATGACGACGAACTCCATCGGCGTGTAGTCGTCGTTGAGCATCAGAACCTTGAACTGGCTCGGCTTTTTCGGCTTGGCGCGGGTCTTGGTGGCAACACCGAGTTGGTCGTCGCCATCGGTGCCGTGATCCGAATCCCGCTCATCGGAAGCGGTTTCCGCTGCCGAAGCTTCATCGACCGCGCGGACGGACAGGGTGCGCGGCGCCTTGGCGCGCGCAGGCACGGGAATGGACAGTCTGGAATCGGCGGCAAGAGATAGCATGATGACAGAATATCGTATGGAGGCGCCCGGAAACAAGATGCGACGCCGAATTTGCAGGTCAGATCGGTTCCGATAACGACAGAACGGTCGGATGGGAGACCCATCCGACCGTTCGAATATCGAGCGAAAAGTGCTCTACGCGGTTCAGACCGCGACCTGGCGAGCCTTCTCGACGGCGACGCTGACGCGGCCGGAGATCGGCGCGATGGTGTCGCTGAACAGCTTGAGAGCGGCTTCGCTGTTCTTCGAACCGTAAGCCACGGCGCTGTCGAAGTTCTTGCGCAGAATATCGCCCTGAAGCTTGAAGAAGTCGGTCGGCGACTTGGCAGCGGCGAGTTCCTTGATGTCACCCGTGAAGGTTTCGAAGGCGGTGCGGCCTTCGGCCACGAACTCGGAACCGAAGCCCTGGATGCCCTCGGCGAAGATCTTGCCCGATTCGATAACGGCTTCGACGTTGCCCTTGGCGAAATCGCCGGCTTCGCCGAAAGCGACCGAGCTCTTTTCGAACGCAGCCTTGGCCTTGGCCTGGGCTTCGGTCACGGCGTCCTGGAAACCGGCGAAGTTAGCGCTAATGTCCATCGTTTTTTCCTCAAGGATGAAGGGGGTAAACAATCCTGCAAACGTATTGGTCTTGGATTCGGCGGTCTTCGCCGCCTTGGTTGCTGCTGCGGGAGGCACCGGCGCCGAAGCGGGTTTGTCCTTGGCAACAGCGATGGCCGGCTTTGCGGCGACCGGAGTCTCCGCAGCCGGGGCCTTTGCGACCGGGGGCTTCACGGCGGCTGCCTTCACGGGCTTGGCCGGAATTTTCTTTGCCTTGACCACCGGCGCCGGCTTCGGCGCAGCAGCGACAGGCGCCTTGGCTTCCGGGGCCTTCGCGGCCGGAGCCTGGACAGGGGCCGCTTTTGCGGGAGGCGTCTTCGCGACCGGCTTCGCCGGAGCGGGCTTGGCGGCAACCGGTTGGGGAAGTCCGGGAAGCGGCTTCGAGGAACCCGAAGCAGGAACCGGAGCCGAAGCCGAAGCCGATTTGGCTTCCACCGGCTTCACGCTCTCGTTTTTGGGGCTGGCGTCCTTGGAGGCGGACAGCGGCTGGGGAGAAGGCGATTTGGGCGGTGTAATCGGAGTCTTCGCTGCGGCGGCTTCATAAGCCTTCTCAGCGAGTGCGTCGTCTTTCTTCTCTTCCTGGCCGGCCATGTGACACTTCCTGCTTTTCTGCTGGCAATCTCGTCTCGGGCGGATCGCGCACCGGGCAGCTGGAAGGGCGGATAGACATCCGCTTTCAGACCAACCTCTCCCGACGGCGATTCGGAAAATCTCTTTGCTGCGATGCACAATATGGTTTTGCCGAAGCGAAGTCAATCGAGTTATGTTGCAGTGCAGCATGCGGCAAAACGCCATCGATCACGGTAAATACGAGGCTGGGAAACCGGCTTTTCACGAAAAGCGCATCCAACCTGGAAGTGCTGTATCGGCTACAGAAATTGCTGAAAATAAGGGAAAATATGGAGTTTTCGAGAATTTCTTGCGGCCACTGCCGATGCCTTCTGGGCTTATGTAGGCACCCCGCGAGCGAGCCGACGCAAACGGATTACCTCCGGATTTCAGAAAAGAAACCGCCGATCCGGAGATGATTTCCGCAAGCGCTCCGCCGCATTGCACGCTCGGCTCGTCGCTGTGATTAAGGCGCGGTTCAACGCTTCGCTTCGGCGCGCCTTTTCGCCCCCTCAGCGCAAGGTCACGTAGCGACCCGGTGCATCCTCGATCACCTTGTCACCGCGCCCACCCGGACGCCGCTTGCCGCGCGCCGCGACTTCGCCGTCGTCGAGATCGCGAAGCCATTCGGCCCAGTGCGGCCACCAGCTTCCCGGATGCTCCTGCGCGCCTTCCACGAAATCTTCCAGCTTATCCGGCCGGGCATCGTTGACCCAATACTGGTACTTGTTCGAGCTGGGCGGATTGACCACACCGGCGATATGGCCGGAGCCGGCCAGCACGAAGGTCCACGGCCCGGCGAGATAGTGCGTCAGTTTCCACACGCTCTCGGGCGGCGCGATGTGGTCCTCCCGGCCGGACTGGACATAGACCGGCGTTGCGATGCGGTGGAGGTCGATCGGCACCCCGCAGGCCTGCATCGAGTCCGCCACGACCAGCCGATTGTCCCGGTAGAGATCGCGCAAGTAGTCGCGATGCCAGCGGGCGGGCAGATTGGTGACGTCGCCGTTCCAGTGCAGCAGGTCGAAGGCGGGATAGTCCTCGCCCTTGAGGTAGTTCTTCTCGACATAGCTCCAGATCAGGTCGTTGCCGCGCAGGACGTTGAACGTCGCCGCAAGGTAGCGTCCGTCGAGATAGCCCTCAGGAGACAGCTTCCCGAGCGTCTCGATCTGCGCGTCGTCCACGAAGTTCTTGAGGTCGCCGGCATCCTCGAAATCGACTTGCGCGGTGAAGAAGGTGGCACTCGCCACCTTTTCCGCCTCTCCCTTTCGGGCAAGCACCGCCAGGGTTGCGGCCAGGGTCGTCCCGGCGACGCAATAGCCGATCGTGTGGACCGCAGGCACGCCCAGCCTGTCGCGCACGACGTCGATCGCCTCGATCTGCGCGGCGATGTAATCGTCCCACACGATGTCCGCCAGCGAGGCGTCGGCCGACTTCCACGAGACCATGAACACGGTGATCCCCTGCTCCACCGCCCAGCGCACGAAGCTCTTCTTGGCATTGAGGTCGAGGATGTAGAAGCGGTTGATCCACGGCGGGAAGATCAGCAACGGCGTCTTGAGCACCTTGTCGGTGGTCGGCGTGTACTGGATCAGCTGGTAGAGCGGCGTCTCGAACACGACCTTGCCCGGCGTCACCGCGATGTTCTCGCCCAGCACGAAAGCGCCGGGACGGGTGTGGGTGAGCTGGCCCTTGCGCAAGTCGTCGAGCATGTTCTCGAACCCGCGCACCAGGCTTTCGCCCTTGGTGCGGTTGGCGGCCTCCAGCGCGACCGGGTTGGTCAGCGGGAAGTTGGCCGGGCTCAGCGCATCGACGATCGCCCGCGTGGCGAAGAGCAGTTGTGCCTTCTTCGCAGGCTCCAGCCCTTCGGTCGCTTCCGCCAGCCCCATGATCTCAGCCGAGAGCAGCAGGTAGACCTGGTGAAGGACGGCGAAGAACGGCTGCTTTCGCCACTCGGGATCGGCGAAGCGGCGATCGCGCAGCGGCAGTTCCGGCTCGCCCTCTCGCGTCTTTCCTCCTGCATCCGCGCCAATGCCGTACTGGGCCAGCACGGCATTGATGAGCATCGACACCCCGTTCCACAGTCGCTGCTGCACCTCGGGGCTGGCCAGCGGCAATTGCCGCAGGACGCCTTCGCCGGTGGCGATCCACTTGATCGGATCGGCATAATGCGGCGGACTGTCCTTCGCCTTGCCCAGCTGCTCCATCTGGTACTCGGTCCAGATCGTGTGCAGACGGCCGGCGACCTGCGCCCATTGCACCGCGTTTTCGGCGTCGGGCGAGCCTTCAGCGGGAAGCAGCTGGCCGAACAGGCCGGTGATCTGTTGGGTGATCTGTTGAGACTGGCTGCGGACCATTTCAGTGAACAGTTCGGTGGCATCGGTCGCCATAAGCGGTGCAACTCCGGTGCAGATCGGGAGATCCGGGCGAATCTCCTTCCCTGCTGTTCCTATCGACTGCCCGCGCAATCGCCAACCGGACAAAAGTTGCGCAATCCACCGTTTGCGAATCTCACTATTGCGCATCGGCCATTTGCGCTCGGGCTTTATTCCCCTACAGGAACCCGCGCGGCACTTTCGCCGCGTGTTTTATGGATTCTCAGAGGTCATGGAAGACGAGTTCTACCGCATCAAGCGACTGCCGCCCTACGTTATCGCCGAAGTCAACGCGATGCGTCATGCGGCCCGCCAGGCGGGTAGGGACATCATCGACCTCGGCATGGGCAACCCGGACCTGCCGCCGCCCGCCCATGTGATCGACAAGCTCTGCGAAGTCGCCCGCAAGGAAGACGCGCACGGCTATTCGGCCTCATCGGGCATTCCCGGCATCCGCAAGGCCCAGGCCAACTACTACGGCCGCCGCTTCAACGTCGATCTCGATCCCGAGACCGAAGTGGTGATGACGATGGGTTCGAAGGAAGGCCTTGCCAGCCTCGCCACCGCGATCACCGCGCCGGGCGACGTGGTGCTGGCCCCCAACCCGAGCTACCCGATCCACACGTTCGGCTTCATCATCGCCGGGGCGACGATCCGCTCGGTGCCGACCACGCCCGACGAGCGCTATTGGGAGTCGCTGGACCGCGCGATGGCCTTCACGGTGCCGCGCCCGTCGATCCTGATCGTCAACTACCCGTCGAACCCCACGGCAGAGACGGTGGACCTCGCCTTCTACGAGCGCCTCGTCGCCTGGGCGAAGGAGAACAAGGTCTGGATCCTGTCCGACCTCGCCTATTCGGAACTCTATTTCGACGGCAACCCGACCCGCTCGATCCTCGAAGTGCCCGGCGCCAAGGACGTGGCGGTGGAATTCACCTCGATGTCGAAGACTTTCTCGATGGCCGGTTGGCGCGTCGGCTTCGCAGTGGGCAATGCGAAGCTGATCGCGGCGCTCAAGCGCGTGAAGTCCTACCTCGACTACGGCGCCTTCACGCCGATCCAGGCTGCCGCCTGCGCCGCGCTGAACGGCCCGCAGGATATCGTCGAGAAGAACCGCAACCTTTACCAGAAGCGCCGCGATGTCATGGTCGAGGCCTTCGGCCGCGCCGGTTGGGACATTCCCAGCCCCAAGGCCTCGATGTTCGCCTGGGCGCCGCTACCGCCGGCCCTGAAGGAAATGGGCAGCCTCGAATTCTCGAAGCAGCTTCTGACCGAAGCGGAAGTCGCGGTGGCTCCGGGCGTGGGCTACGGTGAGGACGGCGAGGGCTTCGTGCGCATCGCCATGGTCGAGAACGAACAGCGGCTCCGCCAGGCCGCGCGCAACATCAAGCGCTTCCTCGCATCGAAGGGTGTAAATACCCCAGCATCTTGATTTTCAAGGCTTACAGGCGGGCGATTACAGATTTTTCATAGCCCGCCTGTAAGAATTTAGGTGTTGTTCCCATGGGGATTTGTCCCAGTATATAGGCCATGTTTTCATCTTTGGCTGAACAGATTGGGGGGGGAATGACCTATCTGGGAAAGAGTGAGTGCCACGCGCCGCGGTTTCGCTGGCTGGCACCCGATATGATGCCCGAACGACTGGACCTGCAACGCTGCGGCTGGATCCTCGATCCCGAGGGTGTACCGGCCACCAACTGCGTCGGCCTGATCGACGCTGCCGATCTCGACAGCGTCGGCTGGATGCAGGTGCTGTCCCAGCTTGTGCCGGAAGCCCGGCGCTGCGTTCTGGTCGTCGGCGTCAGCGAAGCGCACGACCGCACCTCGCTGCTTCAGATCGGTTTCGGCGACGTCGTCACCGAAGGCATCGGGATCGAGGAACTCGGCGCCCGCGCCAATCGCCTGGCGCAGTTCAACGAATGGCTGCCCCGCACCCGCCGGGTCGGGCGCCTGACGCTGGATCTGCTGGCGCGCGAGGCGTTCGGAGATAACAAGCCCCTGAACCTCAATCCGCGCGAATTCGCGCTGATCTGGCGTCTGGCCGATTCGATCGACCAGTTCGTCAGCAAGCAGGCGCTGATCTACGACGTCTGGCGGATGGGTTTCGTCCCGGAGACCAACAGCGTGGCCGTGCACATGTCGCGCCTGCGCCGCAAGCTGGCCTTCGTCGGCTTCGCCGGGATCATCGAGACCTCGCCGAGCGGCGGCTATCGCCTGCGCCTGCCCGAGGAAGCGCCCCAACCCGACCGCACGTCCGATCGCGGACTGGCAAGCATGGAAGTCCTGAGCGCGCGCCGCGAAGCAAAGGCTGCCTCGCTCGCGCACTGAACCTCGTCACCCCGGTTCGCGCGGGTCGTGAACCAGGGGACGGACGGGGAACCGCGCCTGAAGCGCCGCAAGGTCTTCAGGCGTATTGACGTTGGCCAGCTGCACGGGAATTTCGACCAGTCGCGCGCCGACAAGCTCGGCGAAGCGCTTCATCGAGTGACGGTCCTCGCTGTGCAGCAGGGCCTCCAGCGTCGCCGCCGCAGCGCTCGGCCAGATGCCGATCACCGGCTGCTGGGCCAGGCAGGCAGGCGCCGGTCCCAGCAGCCTGGGCAAATCCTCAGGCATAATCACGGCGTCGACCCCGCAGGTCAGCACCATCTCGTAATCCTCGTCACACGCGGCATGGAGCGCGGCGGCCAATCCGCCGAGCGGCCCCATGCCGGGCCTCGGCCAGTCCGGCAGCGTCGGCGCCGGAGCCGTTTCGCGGCCGACCACCACGACTTTCTCGCACCAGCCGGATAGCGCATCCACGGCGAGCGCGATCAGCGTGTGCCCCTCGAACTCGGCCAATGCCTTGTCCGTACCGAATCGGCTCGACATACCGCCTGCGAGAACCGCGCCCAAAATCATCGATCCCGCCTCATAATTCGCCTTTCCATGGCCCGAACCAGATAACTAACGCCAGTTAGGCGCGTTCCCGCAGCGCCGGGCAAGCCTCTCTTTCGCATTTCCATGCGGCCAGTTCGAAGCGCGCAAGTCGAGCACGCTTGCAATTGCGGGCAAGCTGCCCTCCAATTCGCGCGATGAAGACGCTCGTCGATCCCGGCCGCCTGCTGGACCAGGGCCTTGCCCGCCTCCGCACCCGTTTCACGATACCCGGCGCCTTTCCGCCCGAGGTCCTCGAGGCCGCCGCCAAGGCCGCGCAAAAACGCCCCGATGCCCGGTCCCATGCCGACCGCACCGCCCTGCCCTTCATGACGCTGGACCCCGCCAGTTCGACCGACCTCGACCAGGCCTTCGCGATCGAGCCGAGCGGGCCAGACTGGCTGCTCCACTATGCCATCGCGGATGTCGCCTGGTTCGTCGAGGATGACGATGCTCTCGACCGGGAAGCCTGGCGGCGCGGCACGACCACTTATCTGCCGGACGGCAAGGCCAGCCTCTATCCGCCCCTGCTGAGCGAAGGCGGAGCCAGCCTGCTGCCCGATGTCGAGCGCCCCGCCGTCATCCTCACCGTCCGCATCGATCCCGCAGGCCAGCCCCGGCTCGACGGCGTGGAGCGCGGCCTGATCCGCAGCCGCGCCAAGCTCGCCTACGAGACGGTGACGGACGACGACCTGCCCTCCGGCTTCCACGAAATCGCCCGGCGCATCGAACGCGCCGAGGACCGGCGCGGCGCCCAGCGCGTCGATCCGCCCGAACAAGTGGTGGAGAGCAACGGCAATGGCGGCTTTGCCTTGGGCTTCCGGCCGCAATTGCCCTCCGAGCGCTGGAACGCCGCCCTGTCGCTGGCGACCAATCTTGCCGTCGCGCAGGCCATGATCGAGGCCGGGACAGGCCTGTTCCGCGTCATGGCCTCACCCGACGCCCGGGCCGAAGAGCGCCTGCGGACCACGGCACAGGCCTTGCGAATGAACTGGCCTGCCGCCATGCCGCTCGCCCAGTTCCAGCGCCGCCTCGACCCCGGCAATCCTGCCGAAGCCGCCTTCATGCTCGCGATCCGCCGTTCCGGCTCCGGCGCGAGCTACAAGGTCTACGATCCTGCCGAACTCCCATGGCACGCCGCCGTGGCCGCGCCCTATGCCCATGCCACCGCGCCGCTCCGGAGATTGGCGGATCGCTACGTCCTGCGCAGCGTCCTCGCCCTGGCAAAGGGCGAAGCGGTTCCGCAGCCGGTTCTCGCCGCGCTTCCCCAACTCCCGCCGGTCATGGCCCGTGCCGCCTCGCGTGATGCCCAGATCGACCGCTCGGTGATCGACCTCGCCGAAGCGACGATGCTCCATGGCCGCGAAGGCAGCACGTTCCCCGCCGTGGTGACCGATGTGCGGGAGAGCAAGGTGCAAGTGCAGCTCAAGGACCTGCCGATCATCGCCACGACCACCGCGCCCGGCGCCTTTCCCGGTGCGGCGCTGACTCTCCGCCTCGTCCGCGCCGATCCCATGGAAGGCACCTTGTCCTTCGAGCCCGCTGATTAATTTCACGGCTTTTGGAAAATGGGCGTTGCGCAAGCCGCGATCCGTTGTTAGGGGCGCGTCTCTCCACACGGATGGCCCGATGGCGGAGTGGTGACGCAGAGGACTGCAAATCCTTGCACGCCGGTTCGATTCCGGCTCGGGCCTCCACTTTCCTTACATTACAGCGATTTACAGGCAGCGTGACCCAATCAGGGAACGCTTGCCCCGCCGTCGCCTGCATGCCTTCGCCGCGCAGGCACATGCGCTCGGAAAAGCCGGACCGCCGCCCCGAAATCGATTCCGGGGCGACGTCCTGTAACCGGCCTCAGCCCAGCAGTTCCGCCATCTCGACAACGCGCTTCTCGCGCGCGCTCAGTTCCGCCGCCGCGCCGATGGCGACCGCCATCAATCCGTCGCGCGCCGTCACTTGAACCTCACCCTCGCCGCGAACGGCGCGGGCAAAGGCCTCGTGCTGGTAGAAGGTCGCGCCGTGGTGCGAACCGGCGTCCATCGCCGCCTCGTCCACCGCGACATGCCAGCGCTCGACCGACTTCGGCCCCGGCCACGGCACGCGCGGCGACCAGACGAGATCGCCCGGCGGGATCAGCACGTCGAGGCGGCCCTTGTCGCCCGTCGCGCTCATCTCTTCCTGGTGCTCGGCGCCCTCGGCGAACATGCAGAGGTCGAGCAGCGCGCGGCTGCCGTCGGCGAAATCGACGGTGGTGAAGCTGTTGTCGATGATGTCCGGCTGGCGGCCGTCATAGCGCTCGTCCAGATGGTTCACGTCCATCGCGCCCGAGCAGTAGACCCGCACCGGCTCCGAGCGGGTGATCAGGCGCATGAGGTCGAAGAAGTGGCAGCACTTCTCCACCATGGTGCCGCCGGTGTTGACCGAGAAACGGTTCCAGTCGCGCACCTTGACGAGGAACGGGAAGCGATGCTCGCGGATCGAGAGCATCTGCAGGCGGCCGACCTTGCCGCCGTGAATCTCGTCGATGAAGGCCTTTGCGGGCGGCATGAAGCGATATTCCATGCCGGTCCAGAACAGGCCCTCACGCGCCTCGGCCCGCTCGACGACCCAGCGGGCGTCTTCCATCGTAGTGCAGAGCGGCTTTTCGCAGAGGATCGCCACGTCGCTGTCCAGCAGCGGCTCCAGCACGGCGCGGTGCGTGAAATTCGGCGAGACGACGACCACGGCATCGAGCCCGGCATTGGCGATCATGCTGGCGCTGTCGGCATATTCGGCCACGCCCTCGGCTTTCTCGCCCAGGGCATCCTTCGCCCAGCCGAGCGAAGTCGGCTCGGGATCGGCGATGGCGACCACTTCGGCGCCTTCGAGGATCTTGAGGTTGTGGATGTGCTCGACACCCATCATCCCGGTTCCGACAATTCCGTAACGCAGCGTCTCTACCATTTCACGACTCCATGTGTCATGTGGCGGTCCATGACCTCCCTCACGACGACGCGCCTATCGGCCCAACCCGTCCCGCTCGGCAAGAGCGGAATTTCCGTTTTTCCGATTGCCTGGGGCATGTGGCGGCTCGCCCGTCCCGACGGCAACGACGATATCGGCGCCATCGTCGCCCGCATCGAGGCGGCGCTTGAGGCCGGGATCACCCTGTTCGATACCGCCGACATCTACGGCTGCGACGCCGCGCTTGGCTTCGGCGGCGCGGAACTGCTGCTCGGCAAGGCGCTCGCCGCCCGCCCGGACCTGCGCGACCGGATGACGATCGCCACCAAGGGCGGCATCGTGCTGGGCGTGCCCTACGATTCGAGTCCGGACTATCTGAACAGAGCGCTGGAAGCCTCGCTCGAACGCCTCGGCCTGCCCTCGGTCGAGCTCTACCAGATCCACCGCCGCGACTTCCTCGCCCACCCGCGCGACGTGGCCGCTACCCTCGCCGCCATGGTCGAGAGCGGCAAGGTGAAGTCCATCGGCGTTTCCAACTACAGCCCGGCCGAATTCGAAGCGCTTCAAGCTTTCCTCCCCTTCCCGATCGTATCGACCCAGCCGGAATTCTCCGCCGCCCGCTATGCGCCGCTCTATGACGGCACGCTGGACCAGGCGATGGCCCGCGACGTGGCCGTGCTCGCATGGTCGCCGCTCGGCGGTGGTCGTCTCGCTGCGGGTTCGGAAGACCCGGTGGCGAAGCTGGTGGCCGCACAAGGCGAGCGCTATGGCACCGATGCCGCCGCCGCCGCGCTGTCGTGGATCATGGCGCATCCCTCGCGCGCGATCCCCATCGTCGGTTCGCAGACCCCCGAGCGCATCCTCGCCTCGCGCGATGCCTTCAAGGTCGAATGGACGGCTTCGGAATGGTATGCCGTTCTCGAAGCCTCGATGGGAGCACGCCTGCCGTGACACTCGACCCTTGCGAGATCAGCTGGTTCTCGGCGCTCTGCGACGATGACTACGAGTTCCTCGGCCAGCCGGACCCGATGCTGCGCTCCAGCTGGGAACACTGCCGCAATATCGTGACCACCGCCGAGGAAGGCGGTTTCGACAACGTGCTGCTGCCCTCGGGCTATGCGCTCGGGATCGACACCACCGCCTTCGCCGCCGCCATCGCCACCCAGGTCCGCCGCATCAAGCTGCTGATGGCCGTGCGCATCGGCGAGATGTGGCCCGCCCAGCTCGCCCGCCAGATCGCCACCATCGACCAGATTCTTGGCCAAGGAATCGGGGGCGGCAGGCTGAACATCAACGTGATCTCCAGCGAGATGCCCGGCGAGACCCTCGACGGCGGCGCCCGCTACGAGCGCACGACCGAGGCCATCGAGATCCTGCGCACCCTGCTCTCGGGCCAGTCGCTCGACCATCAGGGCCGGTTCTGGAACCTCAAGCTCGACGGGCCGCGCATGATCGCGCCGGGGTCTAAGTGCCCGCCGCTCTACTTCGGCGGCCTCTCCGAACCGGCCCGCGAAGTCGCCGCCAAGGGCTGCGACGTCTACCTCATGTGGCCCGATCGCATGGAAGCGGTGAAGGAAACCATCGCCGACATGCGCGCCCGCGCGGCCAAATACGGTCGCAGCTTGCGCTTCGGCTACCGCGTCCACGTGATCGTCCGCGAGACCGAAGCCGATGCGCGCCTCGCCGCCGACCGCCTGCTCTCGCGCCTCGACGCGGCGGAGGGCGCCGCAATCCGCGCCCGCTCGCTCGACTCGCAGTCGGTGGGTGTGCAGGCACAGGCCGCCCTGCGCGAAACCGCCAGCGACGACGGCTATGCCGAAGCCAACCTCTGGACCGGCATCGGCCGCGCCCGCTCGGGCTGCGGCGCGGCGATCGTCGGCGATCCGGACCAGGTGCTGGCGAAATTGCAGGCCTACCGCGAGGCGGGGATCGATGCCTTCATCCTCTCCGGCTACCCCCATGCCCGCGAGGCGGATCTGTTCGCGCGGCACGTGCTGCCCCGGATCGATCACGGGCCGCTGGCGCTTTGATCCCATTCACTTCGTCATTGCGAGCGTAGCGAAGCAATCCAGGGCCGTTTTGCACCGCTCTGGATTGCCGCGTCGGCTTCGCCTCCTCGCAATGACGAAGGTTGGGAAAGTCGAGGCATTCAGGACGGCGATGGCGGACACGACCCTCAGGATCGACACGCCGACTGCGTCGGGAGACTTAACGGCTGCGCCGCAAGGAGCGCGATACGGATAGGTCGGGCGCGACGACGACATTCCGAGGGTCCGGGGGATCATCCCCCGGGTCTTCTCTTCCCTTCTCCCCTAGAATTTCTTGTTCGCTCCTGCTCTCCCCCATCGCTAGACGATCCGCGATGCAGAAATTCGCTTTCCCCCGGATGCGCCGCGCATGACCCTGTCCCCGCGCCGCCGCTGGCTGCTTTTCGCCCTCGCCTTGACGGCGGGTGTGCTCAATCTCGTCGACCGCCAGATCATCTCGGTGCTGAAGCCGACGATCGCCGCCGACCTCGGCTGGAGCGATGACGATTACGGCACTTTAGCTGCATGGTTCCAGGCGGGCGCGGCGTTCGGGTTTCTTGCAGCGGGCTGGATCGTCGACCGGCTGGGCGCCAAGTGGGCCAATGCGGCGGGCGTGGCGGCATGGTCGCTGGCGGCGATGACCCACGGCTGGGCGCATAGCTTCAGCCAGTTCGTGCTTTGCCGCATCGGCTTGGGCGCGACGGAATCGATGGGGACACCGGCCAATGTGAAGACCATCGCGACGATCTTCCCGCCGAACTTGCGCTCGCTCGGCTTTGGGCTTTCGAACGCGATGAACAGCCTCGGCGCGATCCTGGCGCCGCTGGCGATCCCGGTGGTCGCGGCGGTCTGGGGCTGGCGGGCGGCATTCGTACTGGCGGGCGTGGTCGGACTGTTCTGGGTGGGAGCGTGGCTGCTGGCTTCGCGGGGCGTGGATTTCGGTGACCGCCAGCCCTCTGGTTCGGGCAACCTGATCTCAGGTGACAAGCTGTTCCTCAAGGAAGGCCGCACCTGGACGATCGCGCTGGCAAAGGTCCTCTCGGACGCGACCTGGTGGCTGATGCTGTTCTGGATGCCCGACTATTTCAACCGGCAGTTCGGGCTTTCCGGCACCGACCTCGGCCCGCCGCTGGCGCTGGCCTATTGCGGCTCGGCGGCAGGCTCGCTGATCTCCGGCTTCGCGGCGAACCGCCTGCTGTCGAGCGGCTGGAGCGCCAATCGCACGCGCAAGACGCTGATGCTGATTTCCGCGCTCTGCGTCGTGCCGGTACCGCTGGCGCTCCATGTCGAGGGCTATTGGCCCGCCGTCGGCCTGATGGCGCTGACTTTGGCCGGGCACCAGGGCTTCTCGACCAACCTGTTCGGCCTGATCGCCGACGTTACGCCGCGCCACAAGGTCGGCCGCGTGACCGGCTTCGGTGCCTTCTGCGGCAATCTGGGCGGCACCGCGATCAGCAAGATCGCCGGTCTCGTGCTGGCGGCGGGACTCGGTTACGGCCCGCTCTTCGCCTTCGCGGCCGTTTCCTACCTGCTTGCACTGGGCTGGATTCAGCTCACCATGCCCCACATCGTCCCGGCAGAGGACGCCGATTCATCTCGCGCATAAGGCGACTAAAGGAAAACTATCTTTCTCAACTTAAACAGTTGAGTTAGCGCCGCGCGATCCAGGGAGAATTCGATGACCATGACCCCGCTCCGCGCCGCCCGCACCCTGCTGCTGGCCTCTGCGGTCCTGCTGCCCGCCGCCGCTTACGCCGATGAAGCCCCCGAGGCCGCCTCCGGCGAAATCGTCGTGACCGCACGCTACCGCGACGAGTCGCTCCATCAGGTGCCGATCGCGATCACCGCCGTCAGCGGCGAATCGCTGAACGACCGCGCGATCCACAACCTTCAGGACCTCAGTGCCACAGTGCCTTCGGTCGACTTCCGCAACGGCGCCTCCAACAAGGACCGCACCGTCTTCGTGCGCGGCGTCGGCACCATCAGCACTTCGCCGGGCGTCGAATCCTCGGTCTCGACCGTGCTCGACGGCGTCGTCCTGACCCGTCCCGGCCAGGCCACGCTGGATGTCGGCGAAGTCTCCCGCATCGAAGTGCTGCGCGGTCCGCAGGGCACGCTGTTCGGCAAGAACGCCTCGGCAGGCGTCATCAGCGTCGTCACCGCCGCCCCTTCGCAGGAATTCCACGCCTACGCCGAAGGCTCAGCCACGACGGATGAGGAATACCGCATCAAGGCAGGCGTCACCGGCGGCATCGCCCCGAACGTCGCCGCCCGGATCGACGGCCTCTACGCCAATTACGACGGCAACGTGCGCAACGTCACCACCGGCAACGAGGTCAACGGCTATGAACGCTACGGCGCCCGCGCCAAGATCGAGGCCACGCCGACCGACACCCTGAAGCTCACCCTCTCGGGCGACTATCTCTACTCGCACGACACCACGCCAAGCGGCGTCTACGCGCGCACCAGCCAGATCGCCTATCCCACCGGTGCCGTCACCAATTCCCCGGCGCTGGCCGCGTTCCTTGCCGGCAAGGGCATCACCGCCGGCCCGGAGAACCGCGAAGTCAGCACCGACTTCGACACCGATGTGCGCGATAAGAACTACGGCGGTTCGCTGACCGCCGAGTGGGGTTTGGGCGACTACACCGTCACCTCGATCACCGCCTATCGTGAGTGGAAGAACCGCCAGCACCAGGACTATGACGCGCTGTCGCAGCTCTCGGCGACCTTCCCCGAAGGCGACGACTACGGCACGGTCAACAACAAGCAGTTCTCGCAGGAACTGCGCCTGACCTCGCCCAAGGGCAAGTTCATCGACTACGTGGTGGGCGCCTATTACCTCCACGCCAAAACCGACGAAGTCTACACCCGCTCGCTCACCCGCCTGATCTCCGGCGCGGAAAGCACGGTGAACGGCGTCGCGAACTACGGCGTGAAGAGCGACAACTACGCGCTGTTCGGTGAAGCCAACATCAACTTCACCCCGTGGCTGCGCGCCATCGCAGGCTATCGTTCGACCTGGGACGACCTCGGCTACTACCACGTTCGCACGTCGACCAACGACCCGACGAACTCGGGATCGACCGCGCTCGACGTCGCAGGCATCCGCGCCTACCACAATTCCGCCGGCTCCACCTCGACCCGCGGCGATTCCTATCGCGGCGGCCTCCAGGCGGACTTCCTGCCGGGCAACCAGGCCTATTTCACCTACTCGCGCGGCTACAAGGGCCCGGCCTACAACGCCTATTTCAACATGCGTTCGCTGAATGCCACGACGCCGCTGGATGAAATCGCGCTGAAGCCGGAAACCTCGGATTCGTTCGAAGGCGGCATCAAGGGCTCGGCCCTGAACCACCAGATCACTTACGCCCTGGCGGTCTACTCGACCAAGTTCCACAACTACCAGGCCAACTACAACGACGTGGTCGGCGGCGCGCAGGTCACCCGCCTGATCAACGCGGGCACGGTGCAGACCAAGGGCGTGGAACTCGACTTCGGCCTGCGCCCGATCCCGGGCCTCTCGCTCGACACCTCGGTCGCCTATACCGACGCCAAGGTGCTGAACTTCATCTGCCCCGAAGGCGCTCCTTCGAGCTGCAACATCAACGGCGAAGTCCTGCCCTTCGCACCGAAGTGGAAACTCTACAGCAACGCCGCCTACCGCTTCGCGCTGTCGAATTCGCTCGACCTCGAAGTGCAGTCGGACATCACGCTCAAGAGCCGGACCCAGTACCAGCTGACCCAGACGCCGGGCACGATCCAGCCGGGCTACTACATCTGGAACGCCAGCGTGGCACTGATCGGCACGACCGGCGACTGGCAGCTCCGCGGCTTCGTGAAGAACATCACGAACCAGAGCTACTCGAACTTCCTCGCCAACGGCACGCTCGCCGGGATCGTCCGCTACGTGCCGCGCGACGACAAGCGGTATGCCGGGATCATGCTGCGTAAGGATTTCTGAAGAAAAGGGAAAAGCAGGGGAGCATAGCCCCCCTGCACCCCCAATACCGTCCAGGTCACGCGGACCGACAGCCTCGTGCGCCCATGGCCGCGTCGGGAGACTTAATGGCTGCGCCGCAGGGAGCGCACACCGGATAGGTAGCGCGCGCCGCCGACATTCCGAGGGTCCGGGGGATCATCCCCCGGGACTTCTCTTCCTTTAAAGCCCCTCACCCCCAACCCAATGCGCATCCGCCAGATAACGCGCGAGGTTCCACACCTGCCGCCGGATATCCGGCACCGCGACGATCTCCCAAGCCTCGCCCTTGGTGACAGGACCGACCGCGAAGAGCGTATCCTGCGGCGTACCTTCGGCATCGCGCACCCGGCCGAGATGATCCACGTCCAGCCCCAGCCGATGCGCGTCCGAGCGCACCTTGCCCTGTGCAAGCAGGTCCTTCACCAGCGGCGCCCCGCTCCGCATAAGGTCGCCTTCGGGACCGGTGCAGTTGATGATGCGCGAGACCTCCAGCCCCGCGATGTCATCCTTGCCGCGCGGGCGATAGGCCACCGAGACCCCCCGCTCGCCCGGCTCGGCGCTGACGAGCTTGCCCGCCACGAACTCCAGACGCCCTTCCGCCTCGATTTCGGCGATGCGCTTCGCCACGTCGGGCGCGAGGCGGTGGCGGTGGACGTCCCAATAGGGGCGCAAGTGATGGAGGAAGCGCCGCTGCCCGGCCTCGTCATGGCGGCGCCAGAGGTTCTGGGTATGCGGGCGCAGTTCGTCAACGGCAGCGCGCCAGCCGATCTCCGCCGCGCGATTGCGCACCCGGCGCACGAGATGCGAGCCGCGCTCCTCCGGGGCGGGAACATAGTCCACCGAGGGACCGCTTTCCGCATGGGCCAGCGGCTTGAGGCCTCGGCGCGAGAGCGCCGTGATCTTGCCCTTGAACCCGGCCTTGTCGAGCGAGAGCACCATGTCGGCGGCGGTTAGGCCGGTGCCGATCAGCAGGACGTGGTCGATCTCGTCGATCTTCTCCAGCGTGCCGGGCTGCCAGGGGTCGGTAAACCGGCGGTCCTCGGGCACGGCGGCGAGCACCGGATGCGGCGAAGGCGGGAAATTGCCCAGCGCCAGCACGAGGGCACGGGCCTCGATCACGTCGCCGTCAGCCATGTCGACGATGACGCGGCCATCCTCGAAGCGGGTGGAGCAGGCCTCGGCATTGACGATCAGCGCGTTCTGCCCGGCTTCGGCGAGCGCCCGGATCAGCAGTTCACGCAAGTAGAGGCCGTAGGACAGGCGCGGGACGAAGCGGTTGGCCTGCTCGTCCCCGCTATGGCCGATCCAGCGCAGGAAGTTGGCCTGGTCGTCCGGAAAGGCGCTCATGTTGGCAGCGCGGACGTTCAGCAGGTGCTCCGGCCAGCGCGTGCCGAAAGCGAGGCCCTTGGCGAGCTGGGCATCCTTGCGCTCGATCAGGACGACGCGCACGCCGTTGCGCAGGAGGTTGATCGCCATGAGGGTTCCACTGAACCCCGCACCGACGATCGCGACGGGAAGCGCGCCGTTACCATTCTGATTATTCAAGGGGCATGCTCCGTTGGGTATTCGATGCGTGGTCTCTAGCGAAGGCGCCAGGATATTATCAACTGAATTGGTTGAGAATATGACATGGCGGTTTCAGCGGCAGATGAGCCGCTTTGGAAAAGCACAGCTTAACAGTCCTTGCGGTCGGGCCAAGTGCTCGCCATCTGATCCTCGTGACCGCCCTTCCCGAATTGCTGACATCCATACGCGCCTGCCGTATCTGCGAAGGCAGGTTGCCGCACGAGCCGCGCCCGGTGGTGCAGGCCGGTGCGGGCGCGCGCATTCTCGTCATCGGGCAGGCGCCGGGAAGCAAGGTCCACGCCAGCGGCGTGGCCTGGGACGACGACAGCGGCGATCGCCTGCGGGAGTGGACCGGCATCGATCACGCGACGTTCTACGATCCCCAGCAGGTCGCGCATATGCCCAGCGGTTTCTGCTATCCCGGCAAGGGCAAGGGCGGCGACCTGCCGCCGCGCCCCGAATGCGCGCCGCTGTGGCATCCTCGGCTGCGCGCGGCCTTGCCGGAGATCCGCCTGACCCTGCTGGTCGGACAATATGCGCAGAAGCTCTATCTGCCACGCGGATTCGCGCCGAACCTGACCGAGGCGGTACGGAACTGGCGAAACGCACCGGACGGCCTGTTCCCTCTGCCGCATCCCGCCTGGCGCAGCCGGCTGTGGATGGCCCGCAATCCCTGGTTCGAGGCCGAAGTGCTGCCCGACTTGCGCGCGCGCATCCGCGGGGCGCTTCAGAACGTATAGGCGACGCCTGCGCCCACGGTCCACTGATCGGCACTGCCCCGCAGCGAGGTGTAAGGCGTGCGCTTGCCGTCGCCCAGCATCCTTCCGTAATTGACCGCGCCGATCAGCATGAAACCGCCATCGCGCAGATCGCCTGAAAGATCGTAGCCGACCAGCGCGCCCAGGCTCATGGTGTCCCAACCGCCTTTGGCCTCGTAGCCCGGCAGCCCCGACGCGGCGGACTGGGCGGGCGTGACGGAGTAGTAATATCGGGCATAGTCGTCATCGGCGTGATGCGCGCGCAGATTGACGGCGGCGATCATCGCCTTGCTCAGCGGCGTCATGTACGTGACCTGCGGCCCCCAGGTCATGCCCTTGTAGGCGCCGTTGACGTCCCACTTCACGTCGGCCGAAACCGTCAGCGAGTCGTAGGGATTGAGCAGGCGATAAGCCGTGACGCCGCCGTTCACGCCCAGTTCGATTGCCGCATCGAGCTTGCCGGCGGCACGAACCACATCGTCCTTGATCCGGCGATTGCGGTTGAACGAGACGGCGGCAACCGGCCCCAGCGAGAACCCGATCTTGGCGTCCTTGCCATCCGGGATCAGGTCGATCGCGGCGCCGCGCGGGCGGGGGTTGATCTGGATGCCCTTGTAACTGCCCTGCACCACCGGAATCGGTGAGACGACCGTATCGTTCGAGCCCTCGTAGCTCGGCCCATAGATCGCGCCGACGCCGACGGTCAGGTGATCGCGATCGTAGACATTGTCGGCATCGGCAGCGTCCTGGGCGAAAGCGGCAGGCGCCGAACAGAACGAAAGAGCGGTGACGGCGATCAAGGG
>PJTY01000266.1_pt1 | contig 31595 bp, 21 predicted proteins | sample 1512121 | NCBI WGS metagenome assembly PJTY01 (sample SAMN08177680, study PRJNA422409) | Soil metagenome, whole genome shotgun sequencing project. | isolation source: Soil enriched (2) on filter paper: alkali lignin treatment | place: USA: Madison | collected 2015-01-15 | reverse complement strand
CCATACTGGCCCGCAGCTTATGGCGCTGCTCATCGAGGCCGGACAGATGACAGCATCCGACTACGTGCCAACATACCCCGATTTACTGCTTGCATCCGAAGGGGCGTCCACAGATGCCATTCCAGTTTCGGGAGCGCGGCTGCGCCAGCCTATGACTGGGGGCGGCTCCAGAAAGGCCGGTTCCGGGGGGAATCGTGAAAATGCGCCATGTGTCTGGTTTTTGTTTTTGTCGTGATCTGCCGTTCCGGCAGCCTGAGGGGAACGGCGTAAGTTGGTCGGCAATCGCCCGCACGCCTAAACCTGTCAAACCTGTGGCAGATACCGCCCCATGCGGATCTTGAGCAGTTCGACGAGATCTGGGTCCATGAAGGAATAGTCGTCTGGGATATCTAGGCAGATCACTCGCTGACCACGCAGGGCGGCACGAAAGCGCTGTTGCAGCTTGGAACGATGCCGTTTTTCCATAACGACTATAATATCTGCCCATGACACCAGTTCGGCTGTAAGTGGGTTTTCGGCATGGTGATTAGTCCCGGCCGAGGAGACCTCAAGCCCCGGATAGTCGGCAAAGATGTGCTCCGCCGTCGGGCTGCGAAGCCGGTTCTGACTGCAAACGAAAAGAATGTTTTTCAAGCCTGGCCCCGTGGGAAGATGCTGCGAAACTAGGTTGGTCTTGCGCCCATCGTCAATCCGCACTAAAGGGGCAAGAGCCAATATCGGCCTGTTTTTGAACGAGGAAAGGAGAAGACCATGCGCGCAGCATTTGACCGCGACGAAAACAACTTCTCATTTCCCTGTGTTCAGGAACAGATTGCATGGGCAATTGCCACAAGGGCGACACTTCTCGCCTGATTGCTTTTCGCGGCTTTCGCACCGCTGATTTTTCCAGAGTTTCCGCCGTTTTCGCCCCTCTCTTCGGGGAGGCTTGTCATGCGTGATGACATGTTCAAGGTAATCGTCGAACGCCCCCGCTGGGGCGCGAGCCACGCCGCTTCTCCCAAATTGAAAAGGATGCCTAACGCCGACGCACGCCATATCGGGCTCAAGCGCCATGCCCGCATCGGTGCGCCCTACACCAAGTCATTGAACGAGAACCTTGCCCCCTTGGTTCGCTACCTGCGGTGCCAGCGCGGACGCCGGTGGGACGACGTCTTTAGTGAGATCTGCGCCAAGCTTGACACGGGCAGCACGGTCAAGATGCACGTGCGCGAACATATCGAGGATTTCGTGCTGACCCGCATTTCGATCGGGCGTTATGGCGAATGGATGTTCGAAGGCCAGGTTCTCGGGCGTCGGGGCCAGTGGTTCCGACGTCGTGAGCTGTTCGTCGATCCGCGTGACGGGGTTCTCAAGGACATGGCCGGGCTTGAAGCGATGCTGGCCTCAGGAATGATCAATGATCAGGGAGGCACACAATGACTCCGATCTCCTTTATCGCTAACGATCCATCGCGGTTCGATCCCCTGTCACTCGACCAACTCCAGGCAACGGCAGAGTACGAAGGCATGGCCCGCGTTGTCGGCCTACCCGATCTCCACGCCGGCAACGGTATTGCCGTAGGGGCGGCCTTCTGGTCACGGAATCGCATCTGGCCCCATCTGGTGGGTAGCGACATCGGCTGCGGCATGGCCTTGTGGGAGACCACTTCGCCATTGCGCAAGTTCCGGCTCGGCAGCGCGGAGCGCAAACTGCAAGGGCTGGACGCGCCTTGGTCGGGCGATGGCGAAGCCGCTCTGAAAGAGGCTGGATTGCCACCCGAATTGACCAGCCCCACGCTGGGCACCATTGGCGGAGGCAACCATTTCGTCGAATTCCAGCGGATCGAGGCGGTTGAAGACGAGAAGCGCTTCGCGGCTCTTGGCCTTCGGCACGACAGGGTCTGGATAATGGTGCACAGCGGTTCGCGAGGCCTTGGGCAAGCTGTCCTGCAAGCCCATCGACAGCCGGAAATCAGCCATGGAATAGCTGCAAACAGCTCGGAGGCCGTGGCCTACCTTGCCGCGCACGATGCCGCGCTGGGATGGGCAATTGTGAACCGTCAGATCATCGCTCGGCGCTTTTGCGAAAGTCTTGGCATCGGCGGTCGCCCGGTGCTGGACATTTGCCATAACAGCGTGACGCCGCATCAAGGCGGGTGGCTGCACCGCAAGGGGGCTGCGCCTGCCGATCGGGGTCTGGTCACCATCCCCGGCTCGCGAGGGGATTTCAGCTACCTGGTGGAACCCATAGTGGACGATGCCGACAAAGCCCTCCATTCGCTGGCCCATGGCGCGGGTCGCAAGTGGAGCCGCAAGGATGCCCACGCCCGCCTTTCGCGCCGTTTCAACGTCGCGGACATGCAGCGCACAGCCCTTGGCAGTCATGTGATCTGCGAGGATCGCAGGTTGATCTTCGAAGAGGCTCCAGATGCCTACAAGGACATCGGCATGATCATCGCCGATCTGGAGGGAGCCGGCCTGATCCGCGTCATCGCCAAGCTTCGCCCCCTTCTCAGCTACAAGACGAGGGCGGCATGAGCGAAGTGATCCTGCACATCACGGCGGGCAAAGGCCCGGGGGAATGCCAATGGGTAGTGGCACAACTGGCGCGTGCTTTCGCAAAGGAGGCCAGGGGAATGGGCCTTGAATGCGAAGTGCTCGATGGTTTAGAGGATTTGCCATCCTCGATCCTCCTTCGCGTCCGGGGCGAGACAGCATCAGCCTTTGCTGCTAAGCGCATAGGTTCCAACCAGTGGATCGGGACCAGTCCCTTCCGCCCCCGCCACAAGCGGCGGAACTGGTTTGTTGGGGTAACGCTTGCGCCTGAGCCTGACGCGATCATCGACCTGAAGGATGAGGACATCGATTATCAGGCGATGCGCGCCAGCGGACCAGGCGGCCAGCATGTCAACAAGACGGACAGTGCGGTCCGGGCCACGCACCGGCCGACCGGCCTTGTGGCCACGGTTCAGGAGCAACGATCCCAACACGCCAACCGAAGGCTGGCGCGGATGAAGTTGGGGATCATGCTGGAAGAACGGCGCGGGCAAGCCAATGACGGCGCCAAAAGGTCGCAATGGCAGGCCCATCAGGATCTCGAACGCGGCAACGCGGTCAGGGTCTATTTTGGCGATCGATTTGTGTTGAAGGAATGAGAACCACTGGGGGCGGACGGCCTTTCCGTCCGCACCTCGGGATTGGGAAGCGTCAGTTGAATGGCTGGGATGGGGCGCCTACGGCCCGGCAGGTTTTCGGCGTGAAGGGTAGGAAGCAGATCGTCCGAAATAGGCTAACCCGCCCATGATCTGTTGATGCGAAATCGCCGAGGTGACTGGCCGAAAGACCGCCCGGACTGGCGTTGGGCGCGATGATACGTAAGCCTGCCTTCCTGCCGCGACGGCAATCTACCATCGCTGTGTCCACGCGATCGCGCGCGTGTCGTCGTCCCCCTATTTGAAAAGCGCCGCGAAGGCTTTGACACTGAGGAGGTCAAAGGCCTTGATTTATAACAATCACCACCTTAGGCGGCTGTTGCAAATGCATCGCATTATAATTAATATTTGAAGGGGCTCTCGTGAAAAACAGATTTCTGGCAGGGGCGCTGTCCAGCGCTGCGATGGGCTTTATCCTGATCCCCAGCGTGGCAAGCGCAGAGGCGGCGGCTGCATATGATGAAGCCCCCGACCCGGCAGCAACCGAGGACAATGGGATCATTGTAACCGCCCGCCCCTATCCCACCGAAATCGCGAACGGGTCCAAGCTCGACCTGCCGATCGTGAAGACGCCGCAGGCCATCAATACCGTCTCGGCCGAGGAGATCGCGGCTCGGGGTGTTCAGAGCATTGCACAGGCAATCCAGAACACGCCCGGCATCGTCACCCAATATGGCGATACGGACGTCCGCTACGACTGGATCTCCATCCGCGGCTTCAATCCGGGGCGCTACCTCGATGGCCTGCGTCTCCCGTTCGGCGCGCGTGGCTACTCGCAGATGCGCATCGAGCCTTACGGGCTGGAACGCATCGAGGTTCTTAAAGGTCCTGCATCAGCCCTCTACGGCCAGAGTGCCCCAGGCGGTCTGCTCAACATGGTCAGCAAGCGGCCCACTGACACACCCCTCCACGAAATCCTGCTCCAGGTGGCGAGCTATGACCGGTATCAGGCAGGGCTCGATTTCGGCGGGCCGATCGATGACGGGGGCCGTCTCAGCTATCGCCTGACCGCGCTGGGACGGACCAGCAATACCTCGACGGATTACCTCGACGAAAAGCGCGTATTCGTTGCGCCTTCGCTGCGGTTCCAGCCCGATGAGGCCACATCGATCACGCTGCTGGGTGAGTATCAGAAGATTACATCGAACGGCGGTGGGGCGCCGGCTGCCCTGCCCACTGTGGGCACCCTCTATCCCAACGTGAATGGCAAAATTCCGCGAAGCGTCTTCATCGGCGATCCCGACTACGATCATTTCTCAAACGAACAATGGTCCGTAGGCGCCGAAGTCGAGCGCAAGCTCGATGACAATTTCGGCTTCCAGCAGAACGTGCGCTACTCCAGCGTCACCACCGATTCCCAGCGGGTTCAGGCGATCGCGCTGGCAGCGGATGGCCGCACGCTGTCCCGCTATGCCTGGGCGTTCCCGGAAACCAGCCGTGTGTTCTCATCGGACACTCGCCTGACAGCCAAGTTCGGGTCAGGTGCGGTAACACACGACTTCCTGCTCGGGCTCGATTACCAGTTCGAACGTGCTCGATACGAGGAAAGTGCCCTCAGCCTGGCGCCCTCGATCGACATCTTCAACCCTGTCTACACTGGCGGCATCGTTCGCCCCGCAACGGCCACGATCATTGCCCAGAAGCGTGATCAGTTGGGCCTCTATGGCCAGTATCTGATGACCTGGGACCGGCTCTCGCTGCTCGCCAGCGGTCGCTTTGACATGGCGGATTCGACAACCCTGACAACGGCCGTCGCAGCCAACACCCGAACCAGGGTGCGCCAGAGCGACAACAAGTTCACAGGTCGTGTCGGCCTCACCTACATGCTGACCGATCAGTTGTCCGCCTACGCCGCCTACGGCACCTCGTTCCAGCCCACATCGGGTACGGACCGCCTTGGACAGACTTTCGTGCCCACAACCGGAAAGCAATGGGAGGCCGGGGCAAAGTACCAGCTCCTCGACGGGCTCGGTCTGATCACGCTGGCACTCTACGACTTGCGTCAAACCAACGTCACGACCCCGGACCCTGTCGATTTCCGGTTCAACACCCAGACCGGCGAAGCGCGCGTTCGCGGCATCGAGCTGGAAGCAAAGCTCACGCCCGTAACAGGCCTCAACCTCATCGGCTCCTACGCCTACAGCCAGTCCGAGGTTCTCAAAGCGAACCAGAACGCTGCTGGCGTCAGTCTTCTGGGCAACGAGCTTCCATTCGTGTCCAACCATCAGGCGTCCGCGCGCGCGGACTACACCGTGCAATCCGGGTCGCTGCAAGGCGTAGGCCTCGGTTTCGGGGGTACGTACTTCGGTCGCCTGTATGGCGATGCCGCGAACCTTTACCGGATTCCGGGCGCAACCATATTCGATGCCGCCCTGCGCTATGACCTCGGCATGCTTTCAACTTCGCTTCACGGCATCAATGTCGCGGTGAACGTGAGCAACCTTTTCGACAACCGATATCTCAAGACCTGCATCGCCGCGACAGGGTGCTACTTTGGTGCGCGCAGGACGATCCTTGGCAGCGTGCGTTACAACTTCTGATCGGTTTCGGCTGATCGGCCACGGCACAATCAGTTCCATCCAGATATCCGCCGCGCAGCATTGCTTCGCGGCGGATTGGGGGCAGATCATGGTCTCGGTCACAATTCTTCAAAATTTCACGCGACCGCCTATCCGAAACACACGACCCGAGCTGGAGTATTGGGTTACTACGGGCTGATCGGAGTAGGCATAACGCTCACTGGGCTGGTTCGTCAGGTTCAGAGCTTCCGCCGAGATGGAGAAGCGCTCGGTAATCTGGAAGCTGGTGGAAGCATCGACGTTCAGGGTCGAGCGGCTCGACTGGAAGTCGTTGATCAGCGGGCTCCCGCAGTAGGACACCGAGGCATTCGGATTGGTCGGCACCGGCGAGGTGGAAATCCCCGGCGAGCACGAACCGGAGGCGATCGGATAAGTCGTGCTGTAGCCCGCCCGATAGGCCGCCGAGACGCGCCCGCGAAAGCGCTTGCCCTCGTAATAGAGCGTGGCGTTAAGCGCCTTGGGGGACACTCCCAGGAACGGCGCTTTCGCGGTGGTCTGCGGTGCCGTCGCGCTGCCCGGATCGAGAATGTATTCGAGCTGGGACTTGATATAGGTGCCGTTGATGAGGATGCCGAAGTTCTTGAACAGGCCCGGCAGGAAGGTCAGATCCATCTGGAAGTTGACCTCGATCCCTCGGACATAACCGCCCGGCGCATCGCGGTACTGGCGCGCCAGGAACGGATAGTTGCCGTCGATATAGGCGATCTGGGACGGGTTGGTGTACTGCGCGCGGATCGCCGCGATCGTCTCGGCATCCGCGAACTGGGACAGCGGCGCTTCGTAAAGCACGGTCTGCGGAAAGCTCGCGATCTGCTTGTTGAACAGGGCGACGGACATCAGGCCGCCGGGCGCGAAGTACCACTCCGCGCTGAAGTCCAGATTGGTTGCCTGGAAGGGCGATAGCTGCGGATTGCCGATCGTCAGCGAGCCGCCTGTGGTATCGCCGGTATTGGGCACGCTGATCGACGAGATCGAAGGCGAAAGATTGCCCAGCAGCGGCCTTGCAATGACTTTGGCCGCCGCGAAACGGACCAGGAAGTCGTCGACGGGCTCATAGACCAGATTGAGCGAGGGAAGGAAATCGGTGTAGCGATTGCGCCCCTTGATCGGGCGTCCCGCCTGCGTTTCGCCTACGGACGTCAGGTCCGTTCCCGCCACGCGCACCCCCGCGTTACCGCGAAACGCCCGTCCAAACAGAAGCGTGTCGAAGTCGGCTTGGACATAGCCGGTCAGGTTCTTTTCCGTCACCCCGAAACTGGTGGTGCGATTGCGCTTGTTCGAGACGCGCCAGTCGCCCCATTCGTTCACGCAGTTGCAGCGGAAGTCGTAAAGCTTTTCGAAGGCCGCGATATCCGGCACCACGAAGCTGGAGACCGATCCTTCCGGCACGTTCAGGCCCTGCCCGAAGTCGATCGTCTTCGCCACATCGGCGACGTTCACACCCGCTTCCCGCAAAGTGGGGTTGAGCAGGTCGTTCACGCGCTCGTACTGGACGGTGGAGAACGTATACTTGCGCCAGGCCAGTCCCGCCTTGAGCGTGAACTCGCTGTTCATTGCCCACTCCGCATCCACTTTGCCGGTGGTGTAGGTATTGTCGGTCTTGCGAACATAGCGACGGATCGCGGAGAAACCCTTGACCGTGTCCCAGTTGCTGGCGTCTGCCGGATCGAAGCCGAAGTCGATGGAAGGCATCGAACCGCCACCGCGTTCGTCGAACACGAACTGTCCGGGACTGTTCATGCGGTTGAATTCGACCAGCAGTCCTTCGGAGTCGTTACTGGATTCCGAACGTCCGAAAACACCGTGCACTTTCAGCGTGTCGGTAAACTCATGGTCGAGCCGGATAGACCCTTGCTTGAACGCGGTGGTATAAGTGCTCATGTCCTGAGCCGAGCGGAAGTCGACGTTTTCCAGCACGAGATAGTCGGCAACGCCGTTCGTCACGTTTGCATCCATCACCCGCACGGCCGGGCGACCAATCAGGTTGCCGCGATAGGCCAGCCGGTTCGATGAAGGAATGTACCCCACAGAATTGGGGTTGTTGTAATAGTCGTAGGGATCGAGATTGTTCGGATTGGTACTGAAGATATTGGCATTCGCCGGGCTCGTCGCTCCTGGAACGATCGCGCCCGTTCCCAGTACCGCATCGACCAGATTGCCGTTGGCATCGAGCGCGGTCGAGAACGCCGGGGTCGTGCCGTAAAGCTGCTGCCCGCAGTCCATCGGCGCAGTCAGGTCATCGCCTGCCGCCGGAGCGCAGAGACCTGGGTAAAGATTGCGCGCAGCGGTGGGCGTCAGGTTGTTGCCGGCCGTGTTGTAGGCGGCATTCGTATTGTTCCGGTTCAGACCGACCGGGCCGATCTGGTTGTAGACGCTAGTGTTCTTGAAACGTGAATAGACGCCGTCGATCGTCAGGAGGGTTCGGTCGCTCATCTGCCATTGATAGGCCGCGGTCAGGCCGATACGCTGATTGCGAACGTTCTGCTGCTCGATGCTCGGCAGGGCTGGAATGCGGACGCGGGAATCGTCGTAGCGGCCCGGCGTGTTGTAGGGCGCACCGGGAAACAGCTTTGCATAAGCCTCGGGATCCGATCCGGTGAGCTGCGCAATCGCATCGGGATTGGTGATGGCGCTTCCCAGATCGGTGCCGACGGGCGCAGCAAAGCCGGCACGCTGCGGGCTTTCGTTGCCGGCCCAGTCCGAACCGCGATAGAGGTAGTCTGAAGAACCCGCACTGCGCCGGTACTGGTCGATCTCGTTCGAGGACTTGCTGTAGGCGCCGGAGATCAGGATACCCATCGTGTTGTCGGCAAAGCGCGTGGAAGCAAGACCGGCGATACGGGGAGAGAACTTCTTCGAGTTCTCCTGATAACTCGCCTCGCTCGACAGAGCCAGGGTCGGTTTGTTGTAGTCGAAGGGCTTGCCGGTCTCGAGGTCGATCGTGGCGCCCAGCGAGCCTTCGTCGGTCTCCGCGGCCGAAGTCTTGCGCACCTTGAGCGAACTGAACAATTCCGAGGCGAACGTGTTGTAGTCGAAAGCCCGGCTGCGGTTGGGGCTCGTGCCGGAATCGTTCGATCCGGCCGTGGCCAAGGCTTCCAGCCCGTTCAGCCGGGTGCGGTTGAAGTCCCCGCCCAGACCGCGCACCGAAATCTGCCGCCCTTCGCCATTGTCCCTGTCGATCGAGACGCCCGGCAGACGCTGCAGCGATTCTGCCAAGTTCGAATCCGGGAAGTCGGCGATGTCCTCGGCATTGATCGCATCCACCTGCACGTTCTCGGTACGCTTCTCGTCCAGCGAGTTGCGCAAGGATGCACGAAAGCCCGTAACGATGATCTCGGCGGCAGAGACACCGGTGTCATTTGCGCTTGCAGAAGAGGAAGCCTCGGCCAGCGACGTCGCCTCCGCTTGGGATTGCGCCCAGGCCGGCCCGGCCATTCCGGCCAGTGCCATGCCGCTCAAGGAAACAGTAAGACGCAGATTGGTTCTGGTGTTCGACCGATTGTCCGCCACGGTTCTCTCCCTCTGTCCTGCGGACACATCCCTGCGCCGCACCCGCACCGATGGAGGTAAGCCGTTACGCGTCGGCGCTCGCGCATTTGAATCAGCGCGTATCGCCTCGAGCTGTCGGCCTGACGACCTCCCCCGACCTGCCGATCCCATGTCGGCATAGTCAAGCTGACATTATTTCACGAGTTTTATATTTGCAAGCTACATTTGCATAGAAAAATAGCCGCAACCCGTTCGGACATGCAAAAAGATCTGCAACTTCAACAGTCGCAGATCTTGATACTGTTCGAGCATCGCCCCAGCAGTCAGGCTTCAGGCAATGGCCCCATCCAGCCCAGGCCCTCGGAAATACCCTGAGCCGCCTGCCCCAGCATCTGGCGAGTCCGATCGAGGTCCGTCTTCTGGGAGCCGTCGATGGTGACCAGAAATGGGATCGTCAGCGCCGCACTGACGTGGCCGTCGAAACCGAAGACCGGAAAGCTTATATCCGTGACGCCGGCAGTGCGGGCGCTAGGCTGCATTTCATAACCTTGCATGCGCACCACGTTGAGGCGCTTGTCGAGGGCCTTCAACCCCACTTGCGGCAATTCAGCGATCAGCGTGGCTCGGCGCTCGGCGGCAGTGAAGGCCAGCAGCACGTGGCCGGAACAGCTGGTGAGGATATCCACCACCGTCCCCAGCCGAATGCCGAAGCCTACCGGCCCGATATTCTCCTGCCGGTGGATCACCGTGGCATTCCCGCCGGTCCGCACGACGAGATGGCAGGACTGGTTGGTGTCGATCGAAAGCTGGTGCATGATCGGCGCGGCAACAGTGCTCAGCGTATGCGCCGGCGTTGCCCGGAAGGCGACATCGAGGACCCGATAGGAGACCGTGTAGCGGTCGTTCGCCGGGTTCTTGTGCAGCCAGCCCAAGCGTTCCATCACGATGATGATGCGGAACACTTCGCTGATCGAGCGCTTCAGGCGCTGGGCGATCTCACTGATGGTAAGACCGCTGGGATCCTTCGCGAAAAGTTCGAGAATCGCGATGCCCTTTTCGAGCGCAGGAGCGGAATAGGGGCGCTTGCCTGGGGCTTCGGCGCCTTCCTCGTTTTCATCGGATGGGCCCATCGAACGGCCATAAACCACGTCGGATACCTCTGCAACCAAGCTGCTGCCACACCACAGCGCCCAAGATGGTTTTCATATATGATATCTACTTGCAAATAACCAGGCCCATGATAGCCTGCTTGGACAATCCCAAAGAACAGGGGTCAAAGAGAGGGGAGCAAGGGGAATGGATTCATCGTTCGCGAGCACCCGCCGCGCGCTGATCGCCTCGGCCGCCGTTGCGGCGCTGCCCTGGCGGGTTTCTGCCGAAGCCCGGCCACGCTGGGATGCCAGAGTCAGCACGAGCGGCCGCCCCGGCACCCTGCGGACCATCGGAGAAGCGCTCGCCCTGCTCCGTTCCCGCGAGCGACCGCGCATCCTGCTGGAACCGGGCATCTTCACCGAGAAAGTACTTGTCGACCTTGCCGGTGCGGAAATCGCGGGCTCCGGTCAGGAAAGTGTGGTGACGTTCGCGGCCGCGGCCGGATTAAGCGACCGGGCCGGGCGGAAATGGGGCACCTCGGGTTCGGCGACGATGACCGTGACCGCACCCGAGGTCTCGCTCTCGCGTTTAACCGTCCGCAACGGGTTCGACTACATCGAGGACCGGCGAACCGGCGCCAGCGGCGGATCGCAAGCGGTTGCGCTATCCCTGGCACGCGGTTCCGACCGCATCCGCGTGACCGACTGCGCGATCGAGGGCTATCAGGATACGCTCTATGTGCAGGAGGGCTGCCGCGCGCTGTTCCGGGGCACGATGGTCAGCGGAAATGTCGATTTCATTTTCGGCGGCGCCCTCGCCCGCTTCGACCGCTGCGAGATCCGCTCGCGCTTCGTACCGGGCATGGACGTGCAAGGCTATGTCGCGGCGCCGAGCACCCGCATGTCGCAGCCGACGGGACTGGTCTTCCACGCCTGCCGCCTGAGCCGCGAGGAAGGCCTGCCGGACGGAACCGTCTATCTCGGCCGTCCCTGGCGCGCGGGCAACAACATGGATCTGACCGGTGCTACCGCCTACATCGATTGCTGGATGGACACGCATATCGCTCCGGCAGGCTGGACTTCGATGGGGTTCACCGATCCCTCCGGCCTGCGCCGCCAACTGATGCCGCAGGAGGCCCGGCTCTTCGAGTTCGCCAGCAAGGGCCCGGGAGCAGCGGCAGGTGCCGACACCCGCCGCTTTCTCACGGACGGACAGGCCCGCACGATGCTCTCGCCCGCCACGTTCGGCGACTGGCAACCCTGACAGACCGGAGACCGCTAAAAATGCGCCAGCTTGCATGCCGTGCTATGCCGCTCTTCCTTGCACTTGCCGCCGTTCCCCTTGCTGTCCCACCCGCCCGCGCCGCGCAATCCGCGCCCGAAGCGCCTACCAGAATCAGGCCTGCGAAGATCATCCTCGTCGGAGATTCGACCACGGCCGTCGTCGGCGGTTGGGGGCCGAGCTTCTGCGCCTACCACGTCACCTCCTTCGCCGCCTGCCTGAACCTTGCCCGCGGCGGTCGCAGTTCCGGCAGCTACCGGGCGGAAGGATCCTGGGACCTCGTGCAATCCGAGATGCACACCCAAGGCTATGCCGATACCTGGGTGCTGATCCAGTTCGGACATAACGATCAGCCCGGAAAGCCCGGTCGCTCGACCGATCTTGCCACCGAGTTTCCCCGAAACATCGCCCGCTACGTCGATGAAGTCCGGGCCGCAGGCGCTCATCCGGTGCTGCTGACCCCGCTGACCCGGCGCAGCTTTGTGAAGGGACGACTGGAACACGATCTCGAACCATGGTCCGAGGCGATCCGCAAGGTCGCGCGGGAGAAGCAGGTACCGCTGGTGGACCTCAATGCCCTGAGCAGCGCGGCAGTCCAGCAGATGGGCGAAGAGGCGGCGGATCGTTTCGCCCAACTGCCCAAGGGCGCGGCCCCGGTCGAGTCTCCACCCGCTTCGACCGAAGTGAACGATCGTCCGATGGGCCGTACCCGCCTCTCGTTCGACCGGACCCATCTCGGCCGCGAAGGCGCCGACTACTTTGCAACCATGGTCACGGCCGGACTCGCACAGTCCGTGCCGGACATGCGGTCGGTCCTGATTCCATGAAGGGGCCTTCGCTCAGCCGCCGCACGTTGCTGGGCACCGGAATGGTCGGGGCGGCGGGCCTCTCGTTCGTCCCCTCCACCCACGCGGCGCCGGTCCTGGCCGAAGTGCCGGACCACGGCTGGAAACTCTGGCCCGACCGTGCCGCCGAATGGGAAAACGACCGCATCTTCCTGCCCGGCGAAGTGGACCTCACGGCCCTGCCCGTCCACCCGCCCAGCGGCGGCTGGGCCGCGCTCTGGCGGGCCGATGCCCGCACGGTGACGCTGCCCACCACGGTCGAGGAGCACTTCTGGGGCGCCTTCGGCTCGCGCCCCTACAACGGCGACGAATATCGCTATGCGGCCGACGATCCGGTGCCCCGGAATGGCGCCTGCCCCGGCGTCTCCTGGTGGTATCGCGAGATCGCCATTCCCGCCGAAGCCCGCGGAAAGCGGGTATTGCTGCATATTCGCGGTGCGCGGCTGCGCGCCGAAATCTTCCTCAACGAAATGCTGGTCGGCTATTCGATCCTTTCGGAACTGCCGATTCACTGCGACCTGACCGAGGCCATGCGCCCCGGTGGCGCGAACCGGCTGGCGATCCGCATCACGAATCCCGGCGGCCGCTACGACTGGCGGGATTCCACCACGATGACCTGGGGGGCGGTGCGTCTCTTCGCCTCGCATGGATTCGGCGGCATCGATCGCGGGATGACGCTCACCATGCATCCCAGAGACGCCCATCTCCGTGACGCCTGGGTGCTCAACACGCCCGATCCCCGCGTCGTAACCGCGCACATGGAAATCGCTTTCGCCAAGCCGCCGCCCCGCATCGAAGCCCTGCGAAGCAAGGTCCAGGCCACGCTGCTGGGACCGGACGGCACCGAGATCGCCGTACGGCCCATCCTCGAACGCCTGACTTTGGATGGAAACGTCGCGACCGCCGTGCTGCGCATCGCGGTCCCCGGCGCCGCGCTCTGGAGCCTGGAAGCTCCGCATCTCCACCGGATGCGGCTGGCCTGGGGAGAGGACAGTCGCACGGTCGAATTCGGCTTCCGGTGGATCGGCATCGAGGGTGTCGGAACCGACGCCCTGCTGCGCCTGAATGGCCGACGCATCAGGCTCTATTCGGCGATTTCCTGGGGCTACTGGGGACATAACGGCCTTTGGCCCGATCCCGAGCTGGCCGCGCGCGAAGTCGATGCGGCCAAGGCACTCGGGCTCAACTGCCTTCACTTCCACCGAAATGTCGGCAAGGAGGAAGTCCTGGCCGCACAGGATCGTCTCGGACTGCTGCGGGTCATGGAGCCGGGCGGCGGTCGTCACGCGATCGCCCGCGACCTCAAGGCGGGCGAAAGCCTGCCCTCCGCCGAAGCCTTCAGCCGCGACTACATGGTCGCCAAATGCGTGGCCATGGCGCGTACTTTCCGGTCCCATCCCAGCCTGGTCCACTACACCTTGCAGAACGAGATCGGCGCCAACCTCGACAATCCCGATGTCCAGCGCGTCCTGTCCGCGATTCATGAGGTCGATCCTAGCCGCGCGGTTATCCTCAACGACGGCTTCGTCCAGCGCGGCGCGGCCCAGGCGATGTACCTGCCCTACGATGAGCATTACTACCGCTCCGACGTCGAGCAGTGGGGCGGCTGGTGGGTCAATCACCAGGGCGCTGGCGACCAGTGGTACGACCGGTTCTACCGCTCCCCCCAGGACTATATCCACCGCCAGACCGGCAAGCCCTTCATCGTCGAGTTCGGCGAGATGCAGGGCTGCGCCGTGGCCGACAATCACGCGGGCATGGTGCGGGAACTGGAGGCGCGCGGAAGCGGTTCCTACGACCTCGCCGACCATCGGGAAATCCTTTCCGCGACCGGTGCCTTCCTGGACCGCTGGGGATTTCGCGAGGCTTTCCCGACCGACGAGAGCCTGTTCCTCTCGATCGGGCACAAGTGCTACGAAGCCTGGGAGAATTACCTCGAAAACATCCGCATCGGCGACGAAGTGGATATCGCAGCGATCAGCGGTTGGGAAAGCACCGCCATCGAGAATCATTCCGGCATCGTCGACAACTTGCGCCGCTTCAAGGCCGATCCGGCGATCGTGCGGCGCAGCCTCCAGCCGGTGCGCCCTTGCGCGAAGCAGAAGCGCCTCGTTCACGATCTGAGCGAAGGCACACAGCTTGATCTCTGGTTGTTCAACGACAGCGGGCAGCCCGCGCCCGGCGAACTCGTCCTCTCCCTGACCGCACCCGATGGCACGGAACGGACTCTCGGGCGCTACCCGGCTCCGGCGCAAAGCCCCGATACCCTGCGCTATCTCATTGCCGAGAATGTCGCCGTGCCGCCCTTCGAGGTTCCCGGACGCTGGCTGATACACTTCGCCCATTCGGCCCATCCCGAGGCGACTTTCACGCGCGAGCACTGGGTGTTGGCGCCCGCTCCCGCTTTGCGCCGCCGTCCGCGCGTAGCCCTGTCGGGCGTGGCGATCTCCCTGCGGCGCACATTGACGGCCATGACCGACGTCAGCTTCGAGGATTTCCGCCCCGGACGGCGCTACGACGGGATTGTCGCATCGGGTCTTCAGGCCGAAGAGATCGCGCGCCGCCAGATCGGCGAGGAAACCGGACTGGAAGCCCAGCCGGATCGCAAGGGCAAGCCCGACGGCGTGGTTCCCGGCGCGCTGCCGCCCGAAGTGCTGGCCGCCGTGCGCAAGGGCACACCGCTCTTCGCGCTGGTGCCGGAAGACGGTCTGGCCGAAGGCGTCGCCCGCCAGCTTTCCGCGCTGGGCCTGTTCGCTTTTGCCGGACAGGTAGGCAACCTCAGGGCGCCGTGGATGGGCAACTGGAACTACCTGCGCACGCACCCGCTGTTCGACGGCATTCCTGCCGACAGAGCCACCAGCGTGCTGCACCAGATCGAAGGCCAGCCCTCGAACGGGCTAATCGTTGATGGCGAGGGCGTGGCGATCATCGCCGGATACAGCCGCGACCATGACCGGCGCAACGGCGCCGCGTCGTTCACCGCGACGAAGGAGGGCATGCGCGTCCTCGTGCATCGCCTGCCCGACATGGTCGCTCCCTTGCAGCGCCGTCTTCTCGCCAACGCCGTGCGCTGGCTCGTTTCCGGAGAAACCGCATGAAGCCCATCGAACGTCGGATCGCGATCTTGCTTGCGGGGAGCCTGCTGTCCTCCATGGCGGCCCCCGCTCCGGTCGTGGCCAAAGTGATCGGCACGATGACACCTGCACAGCCCATTACCGCCGAGCGCATCGCCGCCCTGCCCGCGCCCGAGCAGGCGGCGTGGCGCACGTATCTCGCCCGCTCCCAGGCCGCGATGGCGCAGGACAAGGCCGTGCTCGCCGCCGAGCGGCGCGGCCTGGCCGCAGTGCCGGAAGGCCCGGCAGAAGGACGCGCAAATTCCATGCCGCTCGATCGTCCATCCGAATGGTACGCCGGCAGGGAGGCCCGCGCGATTGCCGACAATATCGTCAGCTTCCAAACACCCGCCGGAGGCTGGGGCAAGAACCAGGACCGAACCGCGCCCACGCGTCTGCGCGGCCAGTCCTTCGTGCCGATCGAACACCTTCCCCCCATGGCCGAGGGCGACATCCAGTCGAGCGACAAGGCCTGGCGCTATGTCGGGACCATCGACAACGACGCCACGACCACGGAACTGCGCTTCCTGGCAAAGGTACAGCACGGTCTACCGGGCAAGGACGGTGCACGCTATCGCGATGCCTTCGTCCGGGGGGTGGATTATCTGCTTGAGGCCCAGTTCCCCAACGGCGGCTGGCCGCAGGTCTATCCGCTGCAGGGCGGCTATCACGATGCCCTGACCTTCAACGACAATGCGATCTCGCAAGTCGCGGTGTTTCTTCAGGAGGTAGGCGCACGCGGCGGCGCCTACGCTTTCGTCGCCCCGGCACAGGCCACGCGCGCGCAACGGGCCGCCGAGCGGGCGACTGCCGTGATCCTGCGCAGCCAGGTCAGAGTCCAGGGGACGCCCACGATCTGGGCGCAGCAATACGATCCGCTGACCCTTGAACCGGCCGGCGCCCGAAATTTCGAACCGACCGCGCTTTCCACCGCCGAAACGGTGAACCTGCTCGTCTACCTGCAAAGCCACGTCGCCCCATCGCCCGCGGTGGATGCGGCGGTGCACGACGCGACGCGGTGGCTGACGGCTCATGCGCTGATAGATCTGGAGTGGAACCGCAAGGGTACAGCGCCAAATGGCCCCCAACTGGTCTCCCGGCCCGGCGCCGGTCCGATCTGGGCCCGGTACTACGATATCGCCACCGGCAAGCCGATCTTCGGCGATCGCGACCGTTCGATCCACGACGACCCCAACGAGATCAGCCTGGAACGCCGAACCGGCTATTCGTGGTTCAACACCGCCCCCTTGCGCTTCACGAAAGATGCCGCACGCTGACCGGATCTTTCCCTGACAAAAAAGTCGGTCGCGGAGGGGATCGCGCGACCGACAGTGGGAGGATTTCGAGGTCCGGAAACCCCTGACTGGAAAACGCTCTAGAATTTCACGCGAACGCCGCCGGTAAAGCGCCGGCCGAAGTCGTATTCGCTAAGAAGAACGCCCTGCAAGGTTTCGCGCTTGAGCGTTGCACCGGTGACGTTGCTGGCATTGAACGTCAGGGAAAGCAGCGCGTTCACATCGTAGTTCGCTGAAATATCGAGCTGGCCATAGGGCTTCTGACGGTCGCCGTCTCCGAAAGTGCCGGACAGGTTGTTGATCGCGGTGCTGCGGTAGGAATAGTTCGCGCGAATGCCGAAGCCTGCCTTCTCGTAATAGGCTCCCAGGTTGTAGCTGTGCTTGGAAACGCCGGGGATCGGCACTTTCGGGCCTCCCGCCGTGGTGGCGACATTACTCACGTCGAGCAGCGTCAAGTTGGAGGTGACACCGAACCCGTCGAAGGGGGAAGGCAGCATGTCGAGCGGCACCTGGGCGTTCAGTTCCAGGCCCTTGATCTTGCCGCCCTCACCGTTGTCCGGGCGGAAGGTGCGGAAGTCCAGCGTGACGGTGCCGGTCAGAGTAGACCGGATCGTGCGAGTCTCGACCGAAGTGGTATCGACGATGAAGTTCTTCACGTCCTTGTAGAATACCGCCGCCGAAAGCAGGCCGGCCTTGCCGAAGTAGTATTCGAGCGAGAGATCCGCCTGGTCTGCAAGATAGGGTTTCAGGAAGGGGTTCTGCGTGGTGATCGTGCGCACGTTGGCGTTGATGGCCACCGACGGCGCCAGACGGTTGAGGTCGGGCCGTGTCATGGCACGGGCCAGGCCCGCGCGAATGACGATATTGTCGCTCGCCGCAAAGCGCAGGTTCAGGCTGGGCAGCCAGTTCGAATAGGAATTCCTGAACGCGATCGGCCCGCTGTCCGGCACGATCAGGGTGATACTGTCGCTTTGCAGCTCCGCATTGGCGATGTCCGCTCCGAAGCCGTCCGAAGTCACCCGCGTGCGCACATAGCGTAAGCCGATATTGCCCGAAAAACGCTCATCGGCCGTGGCGAAGTCGGCGCGGGCATAGCCGGCCAGCACTTTTTCACCCACCGTGAACTGGTTGGTGCGGTCGATGGTGAGCGTGCCTTTGGCCAGCACCTCGTCGAGGCTGACGTTGGCGAACAGCTTGGAATAGTCCGGCACCAGGAAGACACCCAGGCCGTCGCCGATGAAGCGCGAGTAATCGACCACCTTGAGCAGGTCCGCAGCCGAAACGGCGCCGCCCTCCACGCCCGCAAGGTAAGGCGTACCGTAGATCTCCGAGAGCACCTGCGGGCTCACGAAATAGCGCGGCCGGGCGCCGAACGCGATCTCGTCCTCGCCGTAGTAGCCGCCGATCTTGACCGCGCGAATGAAGCCGCTGTCGAAATCGTACTTCAGGTCGAGGCGGCCGCTCTTGTTCGTCTCGGTGGTCTTCTGCCCGCGAATGGCGGAGAAGCTGCGGAAGTAGAACGTACTCGGATCGAGCGGATCGTAGCCACGGGTGTACTGGATGTCCGGCACCCCGCCGAGATCGCTGCCAATGTCATAGGACGCCGAAGCGCGCGAGATCGGCGCGAAGGAATTGCGGTCGGATACGTTGCGCACCGAGCGACCGTAAGTCGCCTCGCCCGAAACGGTCAGCCCGCCGAATACGACGTCACCGCCCAGCGCGAAATTGAGCGTGCGGTCCTTGGTCACCCAGTCGAGATTGTTGGACTGGTGATCCACCCCGTCCGCGTCGAGAAACGTCAGCAGGTTGTTCTCGCCCACGGTACTGCCGCGCACGGCGCCGTTGGGACCGCCGATGTTGGTCCAGCGCAGCTGGTGCTCGAACCGGTTGAAGCCGTCGGTGAACCAGGTGGCGAGGCCGTCGGCATAGAGATTGACGTTGTCCGCCGGCTTCCACTGAAGACCGCCGACGATCGCCTTGCGTTCGAAGTCCCCCTCGTCCGAAACGAAAGTGGTCGCATGATCGAAGCCATAGGCAGTGTCGGACCTGACGCCGTCGAGGTCGTAGTCGTAGCCCCCGGTCGCATTCTCCTTGCGTTGCTCGATACCATAGCCGGTGAAGCCCGCCTGGATGACCTTGCGCTTCTCGTAGTTCACGCCAAGGTTCACGCCGAAACTGCCGTCGCCGAATACACGGTTCACGAAGGCCGAGACGTGCGGTGTCACTTTCTTCGGGTTGGTCTCGTAGAGCCCTTCGGCCACTACGGTGACGATGTTCTTGCCCACGTCCGCGGGCCGGTTGATCCTGACGTTGACCGTTGCCGAAAGGCCGCCGTCGATCATGTCGGCGGTGGGCGTCTTGCTCACTTCCACGGTGCTGACGAAATCGGTCGGCATCGAGGTGAAGGAGAACCCGCGCGTCCCGTTGGGAGAAGTCAGGACGCGGCCGTTGTAGAGCGTGCGGGTGAAGTTTTCCGACAGGCCGCGAACACTGACGCCGCTACCCTCACCCTTGTTGCGGGTGATCTGCACCCCGGTTACACGCTGCAGCGATTCCGCCAGGTTGCGATCGGGAAACTTGCCGATGTCCTCTGCCGAGATCGCCTCCACCAGATTGGGCGCGGCGCGCTTGATATTGACCGCGTCGGCCAGGCTGCGGCGGATGCCGGTAACGATGATCTCCTGCTCGATAGCGCTATCATTTTTGGACGCAGAAACGCCTTCGGGCGCGGCGGCGTCCTGCGCCAGGGCGGGGACGCCGGCCCCCGTCGCCAGCAGCGCGATCAGCGATGCGGACGGGTATGGATACCTCATTTGTATCTTCCTCTCCTCGGCCGCCACCGATCTCTGCCGGGACCGGCCTGCTATTGAAAACTACATCGCAGCCACCACGCGCTGGCGCTGCTCGCCGAGGCCGTCGATCCCGAGGCGGACTTCATTTCCCGGATGCAGAAAGCGCGGCGGCTTGAGGCCGAGCCCCACCCCGGCGGGCGTGCCGGTCGAGATCACGTCGCCCGGCTGAAGGCTCATGAACTGCGAAAGATGCGCGATGATCTGCGGCACGGTGAAGATCATGTCGGCGGTCGTGCCGTCCTGATGCCGCTCGCCGTCGACTTCCAGCCAGAGACGGGCCGCCGCGATGCCCGGCACTTCGTCCGCGGTCACCAGCCACGGGCCGATCGGGCCGAAAGTATCGCAGCCCTTGCCCTTGTCCCAGGTTCCGCCACGATCGAACTGGAAGCTCCGCTCGCTGACATCGTGGACCACGCAGTAGCCCGCGACATGATCGAGCGCATCGGCCTCATCGATATAGGAACCGGCCTTGCCGATCACCACGCCGAGTTCGACTTCCCAGTCGAGGCGGTCGGAACCGCGCGGCTGCACCACGTCGTCATTCGGGCCGCAGACCGCACTGGTCCACTTGTTGAAAACGACCGGTTCCGCCGGAATCGCCATGCCGCTCTCGGCCGCATGATCGCGGTAGTTGAGGCCGATGCACACGAATTTACCGATCCGGCCGACGCAGGCGCCGATACGAACGCCCTCCTCGACCACCGGCAGTGCCGACAGGTCGAGTGACCGCAGGCTGGCAAGCCCTTCGGCGGTGAGCACTGCGCCCGAGACGTCGTCTATATGGCTGGAAAGGTCGCGGATGCGGCCCTCGTCATCCAACGCACCGGGGCGTTCCTGTCCTGCTTCGCCGAACCTGAGCAACTTCACGCGATATTCTCCTTCATAGAACGACCAGGGCCTTGATGACCCCCGCATCCGGCTGCATCAACCGCGCAATCGCCTCGGGAACCTCGGCGAAGGGCAGCGTGTGACTGATGACGGCATCCAGCGGAAATTCTCCTGCGCGCAGCACGTCGATGACATGCGCGAAATCCTCATGCGTGGCATTGCGGCTGCCCAACAGGCTCATTTCACGCTTGTGGAACTCGGGGTCGCTGAAACGGATGTCGGCATTGACGATGGAAACCAGCACATAGCGGCCGCCATGCGCAACATAGGCAAAGCCGGTCTCGATCGCGGCGGCATTGCCGGTCGCATCGAACACGCAGTCGAAGAACTCGCCCTCGGTCAGCGCTGAGAGGCGCTTAGCCGTCTCCACGCCCAGAACTTCGCCCTGCTCCACGCCAAGCCTGTCGACGCAAAGCGCCACACGGGTAGCGTTGCTGTCCACCACGGTCACCTGCGCTCCGGAGCGGGCAGCGAAGAACGCCGCCGCCATGCCGATCGGCCCCGCGCCCACCACGAGTGCCCGCTCCCCCGCCTGTAAGGTCGCCCGGCGAACGGCGTGGCGGCCGATCGACAGGAACTCGACCATGGCGATCTCGTCGAGCGAAAGCCCATCGGCCGCGATCAGATAGCGCTCGTCGATCGCGAGGTATTCGGCAAGCCCGCCGTCTTTGTGGACCCCCAGAACACGGATGTCGGCGCAGCAATTCGCCTTGCCGGTGCGGCAGGCGATGCAGGTGCCGCAGGAATGATAGGGCATGACGCAGACCTGCATTCCAGGCTGCCAGAAACTGCCTTCTGCCGCCGCGACGATCTCTCCGGCCAGTTCATGACCCGGTACGCGCGGATAGGAAAGATAGGGCTGCGTCCCCCGGACAATGTGAAAGTCCGTCCCGCAAATACCGACGCGCCGGATACGCACAAGCGCCTCGCCCACCCCGGCGACCGGCATGTCACAGGTATCAAGGACGAGCTTGCCCGGTTCCACGCACCTGATCCTTGCGATGCTTTGCAAAGCCTCTCTCCCAGGCTGCCGACTCCAGCCAGCTTACCCCTATGACATAACGACTCAATTACCATATGTGCAAATTATTTTTGCATATGGAATCACGGTCTATATTTACCCCAGCAGGCGATCGAGATGCGTGTAGCCGCCATCCGGGAACACCCATTGTCCGGTCGTGTGGCTAGACCGATCGGAAAGCAGGAACAGGACCGTGTCGGCAATCTCCCGGTCCGTAGTCATGCGGCGGCCGAGCGGTATGCGGCGGGAAATTTCCTCCAGCTTCGCCTGCGGATCCTCGAAACTCTCGATCCAGCGGGCATAGAGCGGGGTCATCACTTCTGCCGGCAGGACGGCGTTCACGCGCACGCCGTCGTCCAGCAAGGCCGCAGCCCACTCACGCGTGAGGCCGAGCTGGGCAGCCTTGGCAGCGACGTAGCCGCTCGTGCCCCCCTGCCCCGTCACCGCCGTCTTGGACGAGATGTTGACGATCGCTCCCCGGCTGGCGCGCAAATGCGGCAGGCAATGGTGCGCCATGCCGTAGTAATGCGCGAGATTGGACTGGACCGAGACCATGAATGCCGCTGTTCCGGCTTCCAGGCCGACGCCGTCGTTGACTCCGGCATTGTTGACGAGACCGTGGATTCCGCGCCCTTCCGCAGCGATGCCCGCAACGGCATCGCGGCAGGCGTCATCGTCGGTCACGTCTGTCCGGATAAAGATCGTCGCGGGCTGCAAGGCGCGGATTTCCGCCTCGAAAGCGTCCTGCAAGGGGCTGCGCCCCAGGATCGCCGGGATCGCGCCTTCCGCCGCCAGTCCCAGCGAGATCGCCCCGCCGATGCCCGCTCCGCCGCCGGTAACGACGACGACTTTGCCTTCCAGTCCCAGGTCCATCAGTCCACCCGATATTGCGCTATGGATTGCGGCTTCATCTCGATCGAGAAGCCGGGCCGCTGCGGCGGCATGTAGGCGGCATCGCGGATCACGCAGGGATCCAAGAAATGCTCGTGCAGGTGATCCACATACTCGATGACCCGATCCTCCATCGTGCCCGAAAAGCACAGATAGTCGATCATCGACAAGTGCTGGACATACTCGCACAGGCCAACGCCGCCGGCATGGGGGCAGACCGGCAGGTCGTACTTGGCGGCCATGAGCAGCACCGCCAGGATTTCATTGACGCCGCCGATGCGGCAACTGTCGATCTGCACCACGTCGATCGCGCCGCGCATGATGAACTGCTTGAAGAGCACCCGGTTCTGGCACATCTCCCCCGTCGCGACGCGGACCGGGTGGATGGCCTCACGGATCGTGCGATGCGCCTCCACGTCGTCGGGACTGGTCGGCTCCTCGATGAACCAGGGCTTTGCGAAGGCCAGGGCCTTGACCCAGTCGATCGCCTGCCCGGTTTCCCAGATCTGGTTGGCATCGATCATCAGGCGGCAATCCGGCCCGACCGCCTCGCGCGCGATCCTGAGGCGGCGGATGTCATCCTCCAGATCGCGGCCGACCTTGAGTTTCACATGGCGGAAACCGGCCTCTACCGCCTCTCGGGCCAATCGGCGCAGCTTTTCGTCTGGATAGCCGAGCCAACCCGCCGAAGTCGTGTAGCAGGGATAACCCGTCGCCGTCAGCCGCTCCCGACGCTGCGCCTTGCCTTCCGCCCGCACGGTCAGCAGTGCCAGCGCTTCCTCGGGCGTTATGCAGTCGGTGATGTAGCGGAAATCAATGCAGCCGACGATCTGCTCGGGGCTCATATCGGCAACGAGTTGCCAAACCGGCTTGCCTTCGGCCTTGGCCCAGAGGTCCCACACCGCATTGACGACCGCGCCGGTCGCCAGATGCATCGCGCCCTTGTCGGGGCCGATCCAGCGCAGCTGGCTGTCTCCGGTGACATGGCGCCAGAAACGCGCGGGGTTCTCCCGTACCCAGTCGAGATCAAGGCCGACGATGAGCGGCCGAAGAGCCTCGATCGCCGCGACGCAGATCTCGTTACCACGGCCGATGGTGAAGGTCAGGCCATGGCCTTCCAGTCCGTCATCGGTTTCGAGGATGACGTAGGCGGCCGAATAGTCCGGATCGGGGTTCATCGCATCCGATCCATCCAGCGCGAGACTGGTGGGGAAACGGATATCGGCCGTGCGCAGATCAGTGATGCGGGTCATTCTACCGTCCACCCCCCGTCGATCACTGCCGTGGTGCCGGTTGTGAAGGCACTTTCGTCCGAAGCAAGATGCAACGCGAGCGCGGCGATCTCCTCGGGCCGGCCCAGGCGGCCGATCGGCTGCCGTCCGGCGAAGGCAGCGCGGGTGTCCTCGAACGTCTCTCCACTCGCCCGGGCCTGCGCCTCCATGCGGGCGCGCAGGGAGGGGCTTTCGACAGTGCCGGGGCAGATCGCGTTGCACCGCACACCATCGCCGACGAAATCGGCCGCGACCGCCTTGGTGATGCCGATCACCGCCGCCTTGCTCGCGCCGTAAGCGAAACGGTTGCGCACGCCGATGATCGAGGACGCCACAGACGATATGTTGACGATCGCGCCCGCGCGCCGCGCCGCCATGCCCGGCAGATAGGCCTTGATGGTGCGAAACATCGTCGTGGCATTGAGATCGAACGAGGCCGACCACTGTTCCTCGGTGCAGTCTAGCACCGTACCGGGAAAGACGATCCCGGCACAGTTTACCAGCACATCGCATTCGCCGGTGGCACGCGCGAGCGCGGCAATCGCATCGGGGACGGTCAGGTCAACGACATGCGCCGTCGCTCCCGCCAGCGAGGCAAGTCCCCCGGCATCGCGGTCCACGGCGTGAACATCTGCGCCTTCGGCCAGGAAGCGCTCCGCTATGGCGCGACCGATCCCCGCGGCGGCCGCCGTGACCACCGCCTTCTTTCCGGCAAGTCTCATCGATACTCCTCTTGTCTCAGGCGGTACGAAGATCCGGACCGGCAAGAACGCGTGCCTTGCCCGGCGCAAAATCGATCGTGCGACGCACCTCTCCGCAACGGATTTCATGGCGCCCACCGATCATCGAGACGATCCGCGCCTGTGCCAGCGCGCCGCCCTTCCATGACAGATCCACCATGCAGGCGCCTCGCGCCCTCAGCCCCCGGATGGATCCGCTTGGCCAGGCATCCGGCAAGGCCGGCAGCAGGTGGATCCCGGTCCCGACGCTTTGCATCAACATCTCGGTAATGCCGGATGCGCCGCCGAAATTGCCGTCGATCTGGAACGGCGGATGGGCGTCGAACATGTTGGGATAGGTCCGCTCAGACCCCAACAGAAAGCGCAGGATCGAATGGGCATGGTTGCCGTCGCGCAGCCGCGCCCAGAGGTTGATGCGCCAGGCGGTCGCCCATCCGGTCGCCTTGTCACCCCTGATCTCGAGCGACTTCCTGACGGCAGCGGCGAGGTCCGGCGTATCGTCGGGATTAATCTGGGCATCGGGAAACAGACCGAAGAGATGGGAAACGTGGCGATGGTGCAAGTCCTTCACGCCGGCGTCCCAGTCGTCCTTCCACTCCATGAGCTGGCCTTGCGCACCGATGCGATTGGGCACGAGTCTGCCGCGCATCGCTTCCAGCTCGGTCACGAACCGGGTGTCCTGCTTCAGCACCCCGGCTGCCGAAGCCGTGGCGGTGAACAGGGCGCGGATGATCTGCATGTCCATCGTCGGCCCGGCACAAAGCGAACCGGCTCCGTGGCCGTGGTTGTTTTCCGGCGAGAGCGAGGGATTGGTCACCATCCAGCCGGTTTCCGGATCCTTCACCAGGGTATCCAGGAAGAACTCGCAGGCACCTTTCAGGATCGGATAGACGCTGGCGAGGTACTGCGCGTCCCGGCCGTAATCGTAGCGATCCCACAAGTGCAGGCAGAGCCATGCGCCCCCCATCGGCCAGAGCCCGAACTGCGGACCGTCGATCGGACAGGTCGCCCGCCAGAGATCGGTGTTGTGATGGCAGACCCAGCCGCGCGCGCCGTACATGTCCCGCGCCGTGCGGGCGCCGGTCTGGGCGATATCGCGGACCATGGCGATCAACGGCTCGACCATTTCGGGCATCGCGGTCGGCTCTGCCGGCCAGTAATTCATCTGGGTGTTGATGTTGATCGTGTACTTCGATCCCCAGGGCGGATTGACGCTCTCGTTCCAGATGCCCTGCAGGTTGGCCGGTTGTGAGCCGGGCCGCGAAGAAGTGATGAGCAAGTAGCGCCCATACTTGAAATAGAGTGCGGCCAGGGCCGGATCGTTCGCACTCTCGGACTGGGCGATACGTTCGTCGGCGGACTTGTCCGCTTCCGCCGTACGGCCGAGGTCGATCGAGACGCGGCGAAAAATGGCGCGGTGATCCTGCGCCACCTTTTCCGCGATGGTGCGGAAAGGCAGCCTGGCCGCAGCGGCGATCTGCGCTTTCGTCGCCGCCTCCGGATCGCCGCCAACGTCGGCATAGCTGCGATAGCTCGTGGCCATTGCGATCAGGATGGTGACTTCGTCCGCGCCGCGCACGGTCAGGAAATCGTTCGCGGCAGCAACCCTGCCGCCGCTCGCGACCACGCGGGTCCGCGTCTGGAACTTGAGCGCGCCGGGAATGCCGAAGCCTTCGTTGTTGGTGCCTGCAAGCAGGAGTTCCCCGCCGCCAAGCGCCTGCACCGAATGCTGCTTCTGCGGCGATGCCAGCTTCAGGTCGAAGCCGATGGCACCGCGTTTCGAGGCGGTGAGATGTACGGCGATCACCTGCTCCGCCGGAGAGGCCACGACCGTGCGCGTATAGTCCACGCCTCCTGCCCTGAAGCGCGTCGTCGCCCGCGCGGCATCGATATCCAGTTCGCGCCGATAGCTGCCCGCCTCGGGTTCACCCAGGCCTGGGAACGACAGCAGCATGTCGCCCATCGTCTGATAGGACATCTGGCGCAGCGGCACGGCCATGACCTTGTCCTTGGCGAGCGCCTGCGCTTCGTCATAGCGGCCTTCGAAGATCAGCTTGCGCACTTCGGGCAGCGCCGCCTTGGCCTGAGGGTTGACGGGATTGTAGGGACCACCAGCCCACAAGGTGTCTTCGTTGAGTTGCAGCCGCTCTTCGGAAACGCCGCCGAACACCATCGCGCCGATGCGACCGTTGCCAACGGGCAGCGCCTCGGTCCACAGCTTGGCCGGCTGGCGATACCACAAGAGGTCATCGCCCGTCGCTGACCCTGCCGCCGCCCCCGCTGCCTCGGCATCCGGTGCGCCGATCAGCGAGAGTGCAGCGATTGTGGAACCGCCCGCGACCAGCGCGCGACGGGAAACGGAGAAATCGTCCAGGCTCACGGTATTGCCTCCCCCTGTACGGGCGCCTCGATGCGCGCGTAGACCCGCCGCGCATTGCCGCCCATGATGGCTTCCCGCTCGCACGCAGCGAGCGGTTCGAGAAATTGCTGCACCAGCGCATGGACGCGTTCATACGTCCCGGCGAGCAGGCAGACGGGCCAGTCCGAGCCGAAGATCAGCCGTTCCGGACCGAAGCAATCGAGGAGATGCCGCATGTAGCGCATCACCTCGTCATCCTTCCATGCGCCGTGGTCCGCTTCGGTCGCCAGGCCGGAAAGCTTGCAAACGACCGGATAGCGCCGTGCGATCGCGGCGAGGCGGCCTGCCCATGGCTCCCACTCACCCAGCGCGATGGCTGGCTTGGCGCCATGATCGATCACGATTCTTGTTGCCTCCGGACCATTCGCCACTGCGTCCAGAAACGCCGGGACATGGTTCAGTTGCGGTGCCCTGACCAGCAGTTCATAGGCCAGCCCCGCCCGCAGCACTTCGCTCACGCCGCGCTGGAAGGCCGCGTCGAGCAGAAAATCGGGGTCGGGTTCGTCCTGCACCACATGGCGAACTCCCAGCAGCTTCCCGTGCCGGATCAAATTCCCGATCCGCGCGTCAAGATCGCTAGCGCGCAAGTCGATCCAGCCGACGACCCCCATGATCCAGGGATTTTCATCAGCAAGCTCCAAAAGCCAGCGGGTCTCCGCGTCGGTCTGCCGCGCCTGTACGACAATGCTCTCGGCGATGCCCGCCGCCGCCAGCAGCGGCTTCAGGTCCCTGGGCAGATAGGTTTCCGCCAGCACGGATTTGGCGGCGATCCATGCATATTCTTCCGGCGAATAGCGCCAGAAGTGCTGATGCGCGTCGACCCGACGGTTCATCTCTCATCCCTCTTACTGTCGTATTTGACAGTTCGTTTGATATGTGAAAGCTATCAAGTCATCGGATGGGGTGCAACCGATAATGTCGAAGGCATTGTCTTTGCCGCCCTGCTGCAACAGAATACGCATGGGAGAGAGGTGCGTATGGCCATGACGATGCCGCCTGCAACGCAGGCCGAAGCCGGTTCGGCCGGTAATAGCGAGACTATGCACCGCAGTAACGGACGTTTCGTGACACCCGGTTTTCGTGCCGGTTTCGTGCTCGTCACCAGTGTCTTCTTTGCCTGGGCGCTGGCAAACAATCTCAATGACATTTTGATTCGGCAGTTTCAGAAGGCGCTTGCGCTTTCTCGCGCGGAAGCCGGGTTCATCCAGTTCGTCTTCTACCTGGCGTATTTCCTCTGGGCCCTGCCCGCCGGACTGCTGCTGCGCCGGTTCGGATATCGCATGGGCCTCCTGCTCGGCTTGGCGCTCTATGCGACCGGTGCCCTGCTGTTCTATCCGGCCGCCGAACTGCACCGCTACGGCGCATTCCTTTTCGCCCTCTTCGTTCTGGCCTCAGGTGCGGCCTTCCTCGAAACCGCAGCCAACCCGTTCATCGCCCGCTTCGGCGACCCTGCGCGCGCATCCCAAAGACTGACCCTGGCCCAAGCGTTCAATGGACTCGGTGCGGTCGTCGCGCCGATCGTGGGCGGCCTATTCATCTTCTCCGGAGTGGAACACAGCGCGCAGGACATCGCCGGCATGTCCACCACACAGTTGCAGAGCTATCGGCTGTCCGAGGCGGCCATGGTGCAGGGCCCCTACCTTTGCCTGGCCCTGTTCGTGGTCCTTCTGGGCCTGTGCCTCGCCCGGGTGCGCCTGCCGACCATTTCGCGCGTAGATGATGCCGCTTCGGGATCGCTCGGCAGCGTTCTTCGCCACCGCCAGCTTCGCGGTGCCGTGCTCGCCCAGTTCTTCTACGTCGGCGCGCAAGTCGGCATCTGGAGCTATTTCGTCGATTTCGTGAAGCACCTCGCCCCGCAGACTCCGGAGAAGACGGCAGCCTACCTCCTCTCGGCCAGCCTGCTGCTCTTCATGGTCGGGCGTTTCGCGGGCGCCGCGCTGATGCAGCGGATCAGACCGACGCGGCTGCTAGGCACTTTCGCGGCAGCCAACGTCGTGCTCGTCCTGCTCGCCATGACCCTGCCGGGAAGCGCGGCCATCGGCGCGCTAGCGCTGACCAGCTTTTTCATGTCGATCATGTTCCCCACCATCTTCGCACTGGGAATACGCGATCTGGGCGAAGGCACGGCGCTGGGATCCTCGCTCATCATCATGGCCATCATCGGCGGCGCCGTGTTCCCGCCGCTCATGGGTCTGCTAAGCGAACTGTTCGAGCTTCAGGCGGCGATGGCTCTGCCCCTCCTGTGCTTCACTGCGGTGGGCATTTACGCTTTGAATGCAGAAGATTAGTTCCTCAAGCCTGGGAGCGATGTCATTCGCCAGGTGTTTGGTACCGGCATTTGATGTTCCGGATTTAGGCTGAAGCGTTCGGGTTCACTTGCCCAGCATTTGCAGATGTATTCTTAAGAAGTTAGGCCACGTAGCGCCTTCAGGCAACGACCCTAGGTGTAGGCGTTGATGAAGTCGTGGAGATGCGCGGTAAGTTGGGCTTGGCTATCATAGTGGTAGCGCTTGACCGTGGCTTCCTTGATCGTCCGGTTCATCCTTTCGACCTGGCCGTTGTGGATATGACTGATCAAGCTCCTCGCTTACGATCCGCCGCTGTTCGACCGCGCGGCAACCTTGCTTGCCCGGTTCCTTGCCGCCGAGCAGCCCAATCACAACAACAACTCGGCATCGGACATGTTCTCCGAGCTGTTTCACCATGCCCACAGCCAAATCTCCCACCAAATCAATGTGTGGTGAAAATTATACAAGTTGCGATTCTAATTCTAGTAGACATCCGCATCGAATCGTGCTCATTTTGCTTCAGATAAGAAATAAACAGACGTTGGCAGAGGGCCCCATGATGGTTTTACGATTGCTGACCGCCGCGGTGGCGCTAACGATTTATCCGAGTTCAGCGCCGCTTGAAGAGGCTTCGTTTGCTCATTTTTCCCGCTCAAACCAGCAGGCATTGTCAAAATACGTGGCGTTAGCGCCAACCCCCAGCGGAGCAATCGGCTGGGCAGCCATGCCACGATTCCGTTAGGAACATCGCGCCTGCCCTCGACTTTGTCGAGCGAAGTCAAAGGACGCGGAATGCGTTCGCCCTACTGATACGAACAAGCGTTTAGCGACACTCGGTTTGTATCCTGGCGTCCGTCGGCAGTACCTCGGCTTTGGCGCAGTTGAGGCTTAATTGTGCAAAAATTCAGCCAAAGAGGCGCTCGATTTCATCGCTGATCGCTGTCGGATGGGCAGTTACCCCTGAGAATGTTTGCTTTTCGTCTAGAGAGCATGACTCCGCGATGCCAATGAAACGCCGAACAATGTAACGATGAGGCCAAGAACCATACCGAAAGACAACGGCTCATCGAACATCAACTTTGCCCAAACCATAGCCACGGGCGGGCTGAGATATAGAACATTGCTCACTTTGGTCGGCGAAAAGCTCCTCAAACAGATATAATACAGCCCATAGCTTCCGTAAGTGGCCAGAATGTTGATTGCCACTGAGATGTGGTTCTGAATCACTTTTGCTGCTGGTGATGGTATCCTTCCACCGCTTCTTTGGGAGGGTCAGCCATGCACGGGCGATTTCAACGAGCGCGTCTTGTCCCTGAAGGCTTTGCGGTTGTGTCGCTGCAGAGCGTCGGAGATGATTTCCACATTCAGCTGCGTTCTCGCTGTGGTTCAGGCGTTTGCCCGGATTGCGGCCGTCTAAGCCAGCGGGTTCAGAGCCGGTATGTGCGTAGACCGTCAGATCTTCCCCTCGCGGGGCGCCGCGTCGTTCTAACGATCCAGGCGCGCCGCTTTTGGTGTGATACGGTAGTGTGCTGTCGGCGCATTTTCTGCGAGCGGTTTGATGTAGGTGTCTTGGCCCGATATGGCCGGCGTACTCAGCGACTTGAAACAATTGTCCACCATCTGGGGCTCGCACTCGGCGGCAGACCGGGGGCCGCATTTGCCAACCGTCTGATGGTCCCGGTGAGCAAGGACACCTTGCTACGGGTGGTACGCCGTCACGCCGTTGAACGGCATGACGAACTCCATGTTATCGGTATTGATGATTTTGCTTTCCGCCGGGGCCAAACATACGGAACGATTGTTTGTGATCTGGAGCGCCGCAAGCCGGTCACCCTCTTGCCAGATCGGGCTTTGGAAACGTCACGGGCCTGGCTAGCCAAACGTCCGTCTATAGCGATCGTCGCTCGAGACCGAGGCGGCGGTTATGGTGAGGCGATCGCACGCGGACTACCTCATACCGAGCAGGTTGCCGATCGTTGGCATCTCATGGAAAACTCGAGCCGAGCGTTTCTGGACGCCGTCAGCAAATCCATGCGGCAGATCAGGCAAGCCGTCGGCAACAATGTCGTCGATCCCAAGCTTCTCACCTACGCTGAGAAGCTGCAGTACGAAGGCTACCTTCGTCGTCAGGAAACCAACGAGGCAATCCAGAAACTGGCCAAAAGCGGCACTTCCATCCGGCAGATTGTCCGGCAGACTGGTCACAGCCGCAAACTCGTTCGGGACGTGCTACGCGGGGATTGAGCAACCTGAAGTATGGAAATTGAATTTGGGCGGGATCACGCAGCATCTCGGCATTCCCATTTGATGTAGGCCTTGTTGTCGCAGGCCCATGTTTCGT
>PJTY01000264.1_pt1 | contig 31857 bp, 26 predicted proteins | sample 1512121 | NCBI WGS metagenome assembly PJTY01 (sample SAMN08177680, study PRJNA422409) | Soil metagenome, whole genome shotgun sequencing project. | isolation source: Soil enriched (2) on filter paper: alkali lignin treatment | place: USA: Madison | collected 2015-01-15 | reverse complement strand
TGGTGATCCCGATCCTGATGGGCTTCTGGATCCGCGGCAAGATCCCGGCGGAGAACAGCAATCCGCTGAACCGCTTTTTAATCCGCATTTATCACCCGCTACTGCTGAAGGTACTGCACTGGCCGAAAACTACCCTGCTGATCGCGCTGCTGTCGATCCTGACGGTGATTTGGCCGCTTAACCGGGTCGGCGGCGAGTTTCTGCCGCAGATTAATGAAGGAGATCTGCTGTATATGCCATCAACGCTGCCGGGGATCTCCGCTGCGCAGGCGGCGGATATGCTGCAGAAAACCGATAAGCTGATCATGACGGTGCCGGAAGTGGCGCGGGTGTTCGGCAAAACCGGCAAGGCCGAAACCGCCACCGACTCGGCGCCGCTGGAGATGGTAGAGACCACGATTCAGCTCAAGCCACAGGATCAGTGGCGACCGGGGATGACCATGGAGAAGATCATCGAGGAGCTGGATAAAACCGTGCGTTTGCCGGGGCTGGCAAACCTGTGGGTGCCGCCGATCCGCAACCGCATCGACATGCTCTCCACCGGCATCAAGAGCCCGATCGGCATTAAAGTTTCAGGCACCAACCTGGCCGATATCGATGCCATCGCCGAACAAATTGAAGTGGTGGCGCGCACCGTGCCGGGGGTCACGTCAGCATTAGCCGAGCGGTTGGTCGGCGGGCGCTACCTCAACATTGATATTCAGCGTGAGAAGGCGGCCCGTTACGGCATGACCGTCGGCGATGTGCAGCTGTTCGTCTCGTCCGCCATCGGCGGCGCGATGGTTGGCGAAACGGTAGAGGGCGTCGAGCGATATCCGATCAACATCCGCTACCCGCAGAGCTATCGCGACAGCCCGGAGACCCTCCGCCAGTTGCCGATCCTTACGCCGTTGAAGCAGCAGATCGTGCTCGGCGACGTCGCCGGGGTTAAAGTCGTTACCGGGCCATCGATGCTGAAGACTGAAAACGCCCGCCCGACCAGTTGGATCTACATCGACGCTCACGACCGCGACATGGTGTCGGTGGTACGCGATCTGCAGCAGGCCATCGGCAAAGAGGTGAAGCTGAAGCCGGGCATCAGCGTCTCCTACTCCGGGCAGTTTGAGCTGCTGGAGCGCGCCAATCAGAAGCTGAAGCTGATGGTGCCGATGACGCTGATGATTATCTTCGTGCTGCTGTACCTGGCGTTCCGCCGCTTCGGCGAGGCGCTGCTGATTATCACCAGCGTGCCGTTCGCCCTCGTCGGCGGGATCTGGTTCCTCTACTGGATGGGATTCCATTTGTCGGTGGCCACTGGTACCGGCTTTATCGCCCTGGCCGGGGTGGCGGCAGAGTTTGGCGTGGTGATGCTGATGTACCTGCGCCACGCCATCGAGGCGGAGCCATCGCTGGAGAATCCGCAGACCTTCAGCGCCGATAAGCTCGACGAGGCGCTGTACCAGGGCGCGGTGCTGCGCGTGCGGCCAAAGGCGATGACCGTGGCGGTGATTATCGCCGGCCTGCTGCCGATTTTATGGGGCACCGGCGCCGGGTCAGAAGTGATGAGCCGTATCGCCGCGCCGATGATTGGCGGGATGATCACCGCGCCGCTGCTGTCGCTGTTTATCATTCCGGCGGCATATAAGCTGATGTGGTTGTACCGGCATCGGGGCAAGCGCGGAGAATAAATAAAGGCAGGCCCGTTGGTATTTCACCGGCGGGCTTTTTTATTGTTAGCCCCACAAATAATTACCTCATTTAACCCCCACCCGCTCTCATATTATCTCATCCTCTGCGCCAATCGGCCTTCACGCCACATTATTCTCTTTAGCTTCATTGATTTTCCTGCTCACCCTGGCTGCGTATTTATCACGCGGAGAAAAGGTGGGCCTTAAATTAATGAGCGCTATCGATGAACCTGAATCCTTTTCCACCCTGTTTATTTTTGCTGTTATTACTTTCCACCCTGAGCACGATATCACCCAGCCATGCCGCGACAGTAAAGGTGGATAATTGCGAGGTTGGCTGCCCGACCGGCGGTAGCCAACAGACGCTTTTCCGCGCGGCCTACACGCTGAACAATAACCCCAGTCGTAAACTGGCCAACTGGGTAGCGTATAAAATCACCCGCGCCAGCGAGGCCAGCAACCGGGCGAGAGTGTGGAAGCAGGACCCCGATTTGCCTGCCGCCGATACGCTGGCGCCCGCCGACTATCGCCGGGCCAACACCTTACTGGCGGTCGATCGCGGCCATCAGGCGCCGCTGGCGAGCCTCGGAGGCGCGGCGGACTGGCCTGCGCTGAACTATCTGTCGAATATCACCCCGCAGGAAGCGGCGCTGAATCAGGGAGCATGGGCGCGGCTGGAAGACGTGGAGCGCGCGTTAGCCGAGCGCCCGGAGGTGACGGCGGTTTATGCGGTTACCGGGCCACTGTTCGAACGGCATATCGCCACCCTGCCCGCCGCGCCGGGCGTGGAGATCCCCAGCGGCTACTGGAAGATTATTTTCCTCGATAGCGGCCCGCAGAGCGGCCAGTACGCAGCATTTGTGCTGGACCAGGCGACGCCGCGCGATGCTAATTTTTGCGACCATCAGGTGACGGTGGCGGAGATTGAGCGCCGCACCAGTCCGCATTTGACGCTGTGGTCGGCGTTGCCGGCGGCCGTTGCCACAACGCTAAAAACGCAGCCGGGGAGGTTGGCGCGGGAAATGGGTTGCAGGTAGGAAACGGAGGGGTAAAGTTGTCGACCTGTCGCGATTAACAATCGGCGTCTTACCGCCAGCCAGCAAACCGGGTATAGTTGCCGTCTCTGCCACCGCTAAGCGCTGTTGATATCGTATGAAGCTCGGTTATTTTTGTTACTTCCTGCTGGCCCTTGCCGCCGTCGGCAGCGTGTTACTGCCCTATTCCATCGCCATGTGGTTCCTGCTGGCGAACGTGCTGACCTGGCTTATCTACGGCATCGACAAATTAGCCGCCCGTAAAGCCTGGAGCCGGATCCCAGAATCCACCCTGCTGACGTTCGGCCTGCTTGGCGGATGGCCGGGCGCGATTGCCGGGCAGCAGTGTTTTCGCCACAAAACCCAGAAGCAGCCATTCAGAACGTATTTCATTATTAGCATCGTACTGAATGTTGTGGTGCTGGTTGGCGGGTATTGGCTGTATCGGGGATATGGGGTGTAGGGTTGGTGTAATTTATTATCACTACATATACGCTCAATATGCTCAACACCAGGTCTGCAAACGCAGCGTTGAGCAATATTTTTTACTACCTATTGCTCTACTTTTTCAATAATAAAACCATCGCGTCGTAAAAAATCAATTACACGCTGGATATTACCAAGCCCCCATTGGTTCGATATTGCGATAACTTCGCCAGATTGAAGCTCAATTACCGCATCTTCACTCAAATGATATCGATTCTTTCGCCCATCAGGAACTTGATCAGCCAAAACAATTGTTCGATTTTTGAGAATTTCACCCAGCTTAGTATAAATGTCCTCAAGGCTGTGGGGATTATGCTTATTTATCCAATCAGTAAATAGTTCGAGGGCTAACTTACGCTTATTATAAACACCACCATTATACCTATATTCAGAGTAATCTTTTTCAGACTTCTGGCTACTTATATTTTGCTCAACCAGCTTTTCTCTGAACTTAACTTGATATTCTTCTAATTCTGGAACCGGAATTATTTGCTCTGCATTTATTAGTATATCATCGTTAAACTTGTAAGGTGTAAGACGAACACAACGAATATCAACACCTTTATCTCTCAGCCAAATCGCTGTAGTGGTCAGTTCTTTCCCAAAATCAGCTGAAGCAAGAACAATTCTAACATCCTTACCAAAGTCAGAGAGCTCATTCTCCTCAAGACCAATAAATTCTAATATTTTTGCTTTAGCATTAACATCTGAATCAGTACCTAAATATGACTGATAATATTCGCATGCTTTGGTAAAACTCATTGTAGAAATCATAGCTGCATAACGCAATGCTTGTAATTCCATATGAGCGCCGATTTCATCTCGCTTTAACTCTATTACGACAAGATTAGCCTGCTTATCAATCGCTAATAAGTCAATCCGTCTTCTGCTGTCCTCCCAATCTGAAAACTCCTCAGCAATGACAAGACAATCAGGTGCAAGGATATCAATATTATTTTTTATAGCTTCTTGCAAATCGTAACGTTCCTGAAGCCCCTCTATTGAGTAGGTAGTTTTTTCCAGCGCAACTAAATTTTTATCAGCAATATTAAATAATGCCATTTTTCAAATCCGTTTATGAAAGTATTACTATGATTGTATCAGAGTTTTTAATTCATCTGGCGTATATGGCGGGTTTCGCCGATGCAGCATCGCGTGACAGTTGGGGCAAACTGGGATCAGGTCAGTTTTCGGATCCAGACGATAGTCCTGTTTAATCTCCGATAGCGGCACCAGATGATGAATGTGGATAAAGCCCTGGCCGATATCACCGTAGCGCTTAGCCATATCAAGGCCGCACACCTGGCACTGGGGGCCGTGATAGCGCAACGCGGCCTCGCGGGCCTGGCGATCGCGCTCATAGCGGTTAACCATAACCTGAACCGCAGCCCCTTCCACAAACTCACTTTTCGTCTGTAGCTCGTCGGGAAAAAGGGTAATGCCGGCATCATCTACTCGCTCCTGAACGATCTTGAATCCTTGTTCCAGCAACAGACGGACGCATTTGGATTTGATCCCACCGCTGAAATCCGCCGGCGTGAACTCCGTTTTTGTCGCCATGGTGGCCGCTATCCCAACGATAGCTTTAGAGGGATAACGACGTCCTTCGAATTCGACTTCATACAGACGCGCGTCTTTAAACTGATGCGCTATACCCTCGTCGTACGCGCGGATGCTTCGATGATGCATTCTCGCGATAGATGATCTGGCAACCGTTTCATATGGCTGAGCTATTTGATGATGAGTGACCTCATTATAGATAGAAAGCGGAATAAATTTCGAATAGATAAATCATGGTGATAGTTGAAAAGAGACCTGGGTTGGATATCGAATCCCAGTGGCTTGATCGACAGCAGTTTTGCGAGCATCATCGCAATTATTTAGCAAAATACGTAACGCGATGCCTTCTAGTAAAACTCTGCAACAAGCGATCGCCAATATCACTATCTGGCGCAAAGGCGAACAGCGCGCGCCGCATAAACCTCTGCTGTTGTTGCACGTGCTGTCGCATTACCAGCACGGACATCCGCGGATGTTCGATTACGCCTCAGAGGTTCGTGATGAGTTACATAGCCTGCTGGAGCGTTTTGGTCCACAGCGCGCGCAATACCGCCCCGATATGCCTTTCTGGCGTCTAAAAGGCGACGGCTTCTGGGAATTACGCAACGCTGAGCAATGTTCAACTGAAGGCAGCAGACAGCCACCCTCTAAAGAACTGGAAACCTATCACGTCGCGGGCGGCTTTGACGAAGAGCACTTCGCGCTGCTGAGCAAGAATAAGAGGCTGATTAACACCCTGGCGCATCAGATCCTGCAGGCCCATTTCCCGGAGAGTATTCAGGAAGAGATCGCCGACGAGATGGGGTTTGATATCCAGCAAATTCGCAAAGAACGCGACCCGCTGTTCCGCCAGCAGGTGCTACGCGCTTATAACTATGAATGCGCTATCTGCGGCTTTAATATGCGCCATGACAACACCTCCGTCGCGCTGGAGGCTGCGCATATCAAATGGAAGCAGCACGGCGGCCCATGTGAAATTCCCAACGGTCTGGCGCTATGCGCCATTCACCACAAAGCGTTTGATAAAGGTTCGATTGGCCTGGATGAGCATATGCGGGTACAGATTTCTCCCGCGGTTAACGGCGGCGGGATTGTCGGAAAGCTGTTCTGGGACTTTGATGGTAAGCAAATTGGATTGCCTCAGGGGAAGGATTGTTACCCGAAAGAGGGATTTGTGGAGTGGCACAGGAGAGAGGTATTTAGGGGGTGAGGTAAGGCACGCGACTATATGTCACGGAGTCACCCCTCCGCTATTTAGTCAACGTCCCAGCACTATCAATAAAGAATTCATGAACATATTTTTTATTATTTAAACCGTAGTTAATGACATAAGTATGATTCTTCTTCCATTCAATATCGATGCAATTGTCAGGATATGATGACATTAACTTGTCATAACCAGAACTCATTACCGTTTGCGTCTTACCGTTTTCGCCTGAATCAATAGTGTAGTAATTCAATACATCCCTTTTATCCAAACTAAAGCAAAGATGCTCTCCATTAATAATGGTATCTCTTGGGTGTGGCGCAGGATTACCACCAGGACAACCGGAAATAAGAAAAGTTAAAGGTAAGATAGCGAATCTCTTCATTGTGGAAATCCCTTCATAACTAATTTATATTTTTGAAGCAATGTATAGTCAGATTCTTTATGTTCATAATCTCGTAATGCAGGCAGATACAGATAATTTTTAAAACCGTAAGCTTGCAACAACCAGTAATCACTAACTAATGAAGCCTGCTGTTCTAAGCTATAATGTCGTATGTTTTCCTTGTCTAAACTATAACTGTAATCAGCAAATCGGGAGAAAAACCCTCTGGTTCTGACAAACATTCCGTGCTGCGCTTGCCATACATGCATTAACTCATGCATGAATCTATGTTTTTTCTGCACATCAACTTCCATTGAAAAATCATGGGAGTAGGTGTCTTCCCTAAACCACATTTCGCCATTAGGGCTCATAGCAATATCAGTAGGCTGTAGATTGAATGGCAAATAACTTTCCCGATGAATCCACACTGTATTGTACCGGAGACCGTAGCTGTATAGCATTCTTGCTAACCCAATCTCACCAGTGGTTATAAGCCTCGTTCCGCCGGGTTTGATACGCGTCCCGGATGTCGCGTTAATCCTCTCGTTTACAGGCATTCAAAATCCCTCTGAATTGCAGCGGCATTGTTTATTTATCGTACGCCAATGCAATCGACAAGGGAAAGATTTTTATCCGAAAAAATTTGCAGCTGACTTAGCATAGTTAATGGGAATACAATACTCACATTCGTTACACGAAGTGTTTAAACAGATACTGAATTTCCGGCACAAAAAGATGCCTTCAGGTGAATTGGTTGTCGACTTGGTGCGAAGGCCGGACTCGCCTTTTTGTTTAATTTATTGAAAATTAATGAATTATGAGGATTGATTTTGGGGATTCGCCCCCAGAATGGGACATAAAATTGAATACTGGGTGGAAGATCACAAAGTTGCGTGTTTATTTTCCAGCTCCGAAACGCATTCCAGAGTAAGGCTTCTCACGGCACTGCGCCAGTCGAGATGCTAAATTACCTCAAATCCATTCCGATTCTTGAAAACTGTATCCCGTATGTATTCCTGTATTTTCATTTCATAAACCCGGGATCAAATAATTTATGAAAACACATAATTTAAAGTTCAAAAGAATAATTGGAATAAATGAGATTACCAGTAACGCAGTTAACACAGTACTGGTAATAATATCATTTAATTCACACCTAATGCTTTGTACACCGCATCCACAGGGTCAGCATAAAAGCTTACCTGGAACTTGGTAAACAACTCAGTCGGTACGGTCGGAATATCCATAGCAGACGCCATAGGGAGCAATACCTTTTTAGCACCGCTATCGAATGCTACCTGCAGGCATGCAGCTAAATCCTGAACGGGATTCGTCACGCCGCCCAATGTCATGCCGCCCAATACGACCATTTGTTCCTGAACCGGTTTTGCCAGCAATATGGAACAGAACGCGATTAACGCGGCCAGACTGGTGGTAGTACTCGGTCCTGTGCTGTGCAGCTCCACCACATGTAGATGATATTCATGTTCAGAGAATTTAGCCGCAGCACTGATACGACCTAAGTTACCTTTGAAGTAGTCAAAACCCACGCGGATCGCTTCTTTCGCTGCTGTATTCGACCCTAAACCTGATACCGCATGTTTGCCATTACCGGCCGTCATCTGCGTTTCAAAACGATAGAGGCCCGTCATACCTGAATCAGCCTGCGTGACCAGATGCACTACGCCAGGTTTCGGCATACCGGCAGGAATCAATTCACTTCCGCCCTGCTCAGGTACGCTCACGAAGAACTCTTCCAGGCTCTCATTATCGATATAACTGAAGTTCACATCGAAGAACTCCAGGCCACCGAGTTTCTTAAGCTGCTCTTTAACCCGACGGCGGACCTCCAGTGCATAGGTCAGACAAACCCGTACATCTTCTTTGTCGTAAGCACCGTCCGGGTGCAATAGCTTCAACAGACCGGATACCGTGCGACGTACGGCAATCACGTCACGCTGATTGAGGTTATTTCCCAGCTTGAAGAATTTATCAATTGCATCGGAGAAGCTACGTTTACGCATCTCGCGCATATATTCAGCGAGATAATCCGTAATCAAACCATAGCGATTGGTGAAAAATTCCGGGCGCATCTTAGGAATTTCCCAACCAGGAATATAGGCATGGAAGCGGTCAAAAAATGCAGTATCAATCATCGCATCCGGGAACGGTGCAAGCAGATGGCTGGTTTTGACCAGTGTATCTACGCTCTGATTGATGTTGCCAACAAACACCATGGAGGCTTTGCCTTCAATGGAGTCCCGACCACGAGAGAATGAGCCTGATGCCATGTAGTCTTTCATGATCTGCACGCCATCTTTGTCTTTGAAGGTGATCCCTGCCACTTCATCAAACGCGACGACGTCCCACATTCCCACCAGACCAATCTGGCGACTGGACATGTTGTAAAACAAATTAGCCACTGTCGTTTGTCCACCAGAAACTAACAGCGAATTTGGTGAGCACTCTTTATAAACGTGACTCTTACCGGTCCCACGAGGGCCAAGCTCACAGACGTTATAATTGTTTTCCACGAAGGGGATCATGCGAGTAATCAGATGCCACTTGGTGCGTTGTTCGATATTCGCAGGCTCCATCCCAATAGAACGTAACAGCACGTCAACCCACTGGTCGCGATCAAACTGCTTGCGAGCTTCAAACACCTCATCCATATCCATGTTTGGCATCTGGATAGGCTTCAAGGTGAACAGTGAAAAAGGTGAAGTTTTTTGCCCTTCCTCGTAAAAATAGTTCACAGTGATCATGCACCAGATGCCACCCGTCAGCAGTTTCTCGTTGTCTTTCACCATCTGCGACGGTACCAGGGCATCCTTGATGCCAAGGTTAGATAACTGTGCTTCATAGACATTTTTCTTTTCTTTTAAAGAAACAGTCACCTTATCGATTATTTTGTACGATCCGCGTTCACGGATATACGACTTCACCTTCTCAGCTTCATCTGGGCGAACATAGTTCTCAGAAAGAATACGCTTAACCGACTGTAGCCCCTGCTCGACAACCTCATCGTCATCGGAGGCACAGTACATACCGAGAAGATATTCCAGTACGTAAACCGGAACATTCGCCCCTTCTTTAAGTTGCTTAGTCAGATCCTTACGCACCACGCGACCGCGAAAGTGCTGATTCAACAATGAATCCAGGTCCTGAGCCAACGCAGAGGCCGTTTCCATGTTACTGGCTGAGTTATCCTGCTGTTGCATAACGCCTCACTTAAAAGAAGTCATCCTGAAATGCCAGGTCGATCGTGATCGGGTAGCGACCATACTCTGTTGTGCTGTCCGCATTCTCCAGGATCAGAACATATTTGTTTTTACGATTGAATGCCGTCCCCATGAGTTTCATGGTTACATCGCGGGTGCGTTTACCCATATCTTCGTTATCACTGTCGAAGCATACTGTTTCCGTGCCGGAGACGACCTGGTTGTTTTCATCGACGATAAAGATATTCAGCGTGCGCGGCTCATTTAGATCATTCACTGCCGAAGTCTGAATAAAACCAACTTTATCAATGCTGTTAACCAGTTTGATCACCTGATCCCGCGCAACGACGGACACGGGCTGCCGCTGGGGTTGCTTCTCAGCCGCTTTCTTTTCAAGCGCGCGAATCTTCAACACAGGAACACACACCTCCTGCAGCATGGCTCCGCCATGAACGAAACGAGCACCACCTACGAAGTGGAAACGCTGTACCCCTTTGGGCAACAGGAATTCACTCTCATCGCTTGCGCCTGCAGTATCTGCCAGTTTACCGTGCCAGCAAAATTCACTTTCAGGCAGTTGATGACCCACAATAAAACGCTTATTCGCTTCAATCGTGTCTTTAGCTTTACTTTCCAGCTTCGTTTTATCCTGCTCCACCAGCGCTTGTTGTTGGAACAGGAACCCGTGATCGGCGGTAACAAAAATTCGGCTGGCATTAAATCTGCTACGTAAGCGTGAGACCAGATCTTTTAGCTCGGTAATAGCGCTTCGGCAAGCCTCGAATGTTTTATCTTCGGTTGCCGCCTTATCACCCATGGCATCGATAGTGTCGTGCCAGATGTAAACCACGGAAGCGTTACGGATTTGTTCGTTCACTTCCTGATTATTGGCATTCTGCAAGTCCTTTGCTTTCAGCGCTACACCATTCACCTTCGCAAGAATAGCGGCTCGTTTTTCAAACCCGGAAGTGGACATCCCATCGGCGTAGACTACGCCAGAATTATCAGGAAGATAGCTCAACGACTCATGAGGTAACAGTGCAGCCATGCCCAGTTGGGTATAGCTTGGGAGCACTCCGGTCTGGGAGCGCAGCTCTGCGCTGAAGTGCTTCTCATGGTTAATATGCCTGCCCAGCTCTTCCGCCACTTCATAGCGCAGTGCATCCGAGATCACGACAAAAACGCGTTTCACCTGAGAGGTGTCAAACTGACGTTTAACATTCTCTTTATAGAAATTGCGCTGCAGTGGTATGCCAGTAAATTGCCATGCCTGCATACGTTTTTCCGCATCCAGCAGTTTGTTCCAGCCGCGACTCAGCTCGGCCAGATACCAGTTGCTGTACAACTCTTCAATGAATTTATCCAGTTCATGCAGGATCATCGCCCCTTTGCTGTGCACCGGTGCAGCATATTCATTAAACAAACGATAGGTCTGATCGAAGCGATAAATTTCGTCGCAGTAGGCCTTCCAGAACGCGCCTGTATCGGGGAAATTAAACCCGTCAGTGTAGCGGTTACGCAAATTCAGCAAACGTTCCGCCTGACGAATAGCATTCCAGATAGAAAGATACTCTGGACGTGTCTGGCTCCAGTATTTAGCACTGCGCTCAGATACCAGTGCTTTAAACGCATCTCTGTCCAGAGTGGTGCTCTCTTCCTGCAACTGGGTCACCAGACCACGGATAATAAGTTGTTCAATGGCCTCGAAGGTTTCACATTTTGCCAGGGCGTACGGTGAGCTGTAGTTGTAGTGCTCTTTTGGCTGCAGTGTTTGTTGCAAATCCTCTGCACAATAATCGTATTCTGCTTTATAGCGACGATCGTTGCGCCACCCCCCCATAAAGGCCAGTGAAGAGGCTCGTCCAGCCGCAGTTGCCAGCACATTTTTACTCAACCAGTCACGATGCGCTTCATCACCCTGCGCCCAGAGATCGGTACAGAACAGTTTCAGCAGCAGGTTTTCCAGTGAAGGAGATTCAAACTGGTACCCGAGCTCAACACGAAGAATCTCCCAGAGTACCTCATCCAGGCCAAGTTTCTTCAGTACGGCGAAGGTGTTCTCCAGCGCGCTGTCATCCTGCTGCCGTGCCGCGACAAATTGCTGAACCAAAGCAAACAGAATCTCTTTGGTTTCAAAGGTACTGGCTCCGACTACCACCGCAAGCATTTTCTTATCGAGAGAGTTTTCCGTTTCGCGCTCAGTAACCCATCCCTTCAGGATCTGAGTTCGCTTGACGGTAAAGAAGGCTTTGCGAAGTTGAATATGTTCGCGTAAACCAAGTTGCGGGATACCTAGCGAATTCAGGGTGATCGCTGCATAATCAGCGTGGAATTCGGTGCTATAGAGGCGAATATCCAGCAACCAGTCCTGCTCGAGAGCGGGAACTTCACTGGTAAAATAGAGTAAAAATTTCTGCTCAGGCTCGTCGATTTCAAGTCGTTTTTTTGTTCCGAGCACAGAAACGCCGCGCATATCCAGCAGCGAGACGTTATCGAGATCCAGCTCATTGAGTGAATCAGTGAAGCGTTGTTCCGGGTCATGCCAGAAGACGATACGGTTGTCGGTAAACTTCTGACGAAGCCCGGATTCCAGTTCTTTAAATTGCATAATTAATTATCTTCTGGGGTTAAATCCATGCGTTGCCAGACAAATGCCAGATCTGCTGGGACTGGCATTTCCCTGAACCACACATCCACTGAAATGGCTTTCTGAATAGCAAGTAATTGCATGAATACAGGGGTCACAACGTCCTTATAAAATTTTTTACCATGAACAATAGTGCGCAACTGGTCATCAACAGACAACTGGCGAATTTCGGACAGTTTGTTCTGGTATCTTTGCAGCAGCAGCGCAGGATCCAGATGTTCATACCAACGCTGGCAATGGGTCAGAAAACCCTGCTCAGTAATCACCTGCTGAGGATCAAGGAGGTCTCGGTTAAATCCGAGCAATCGCAGTTCATCCCAAAGCGGGTTGATAATAGCCCATGCAGCTCCAAACTGAATCCAACTGTCTAAAGCTGCAATAATCGATGAAGCAATAGCCCCTATCGCTTCTTCACTCTCACGGGGGAGTTTTGTTCTTTGCTTGAGCGGCAGCCCATGTAAAAGCTCACTCGGGACAACAAGATAGTTTTCAATGCAAAATCTGGGCAAAACTAGCAGGTTAGGCAATTGTTGTTGCCGTTGGCTCAACTGGGCATCATCCCACTCATCGCGATCAACAATACCCAACCAATCAGATTGTTTTGACAAAATTTCTACCACATTGCGTTTCCCGCCGACTTCGGCAAGAACCCAGTTGGTTTCCCATTGGGGATCGACTTTTTTTAAAAGCTGGGTAAAAACAAGTTCATCCGTTTTACCTTCCACGATCAACGCGCGTTTGCCTTCGGTAATTTTTGTCTCAAGGATGGTCTTGATATGCCACTCAAACTCCTTCATTGCTCATCACCTTTTTCAACCGAAAGAGGATAGCGGAGTCCTAAACTTTCGTAGCGCAGCCAGACGTCAGTAGCATGGGAAGTTATAATAAGCTGACCACGCTTTTTCTGGATAATGTTTTCCAGTGTCGCAAGCAAAGGTGAAACTAGAGAAGGATGAAGATGAAGATCTGGCTCGTCGATTAATACAACGCCACCCGGCTGAAGCCAGCGTTGAACCATAAAGAGCATGATCAAAACCTGATGCTCACCAGAACTCAGCTCATCCAGCGTATGGGTGTCACCGTTAGCAAGTTTAACCTGCTGACGCTGCCCAGGCTGAATCTCTTCTTCAATGATTTTCCCTGAGAAGAACTGATTCAGCGTTTTCATCATCTCAGGATATAGCTCAGGGAGCGTCGCTTTCATATTGAACAGCGAGGCTTCAAGCTGCCCTTTCCAGTCAGATGTTGGAGTATAGGTTGCCAGCCAGCGCTGGCTAAGATCATCCTGTGCAAGTGAGGAAATATTCTTTTTAGGCGCGAGCCATCTGCGCGCTTCAGCATCCAAGTAAATAACGTTGGGGGAAGAAACTTGCTCAGCAGTAATCACCATTTTTTGGTAATCCTGGCTCCATTGCTGAAACCAAGAGTCTTCCAGAGTCCTTAGCGTTAGTTTGCGCCCGTTACGACTTTCACCAATCCATTCAATATCTTTGTAGGTTTCAATTAAATATTCAGACCATTCTTCAGAGCCAAAAAAGATCCCTACACGAGATGATGTTAATGGTGCGAGCTCGTCAATGACAATCGCTATTCCTTTCCATCGCTCCAGCCATTTCCGTGACTCATGGCTAGTTGGTAGAAATTTTGATTGTTCGAGCCAGAACCCAAGTGCTCCCCAAAGCATCGCAATAGAGCGAAGCAGCGTCGATTTACCACAGCCGTTCGGGCCAGTAAGGAGAACGTTTTCCTCTACCTCTCCCGTCCAGTCGTTTTTAAAGCTAATTTCCGCATTGCCCAATGGGCCAACACTCTGCGTATAAATCGCCGCTATTTTCATCAAATCTCCTCAGGTGCGCTACCGGTAATGGCTTTTACATCGGCCAGCAGATCGCCAAATTTGCCGTAGTTAACCTTAACGCCGTCATCCAGATCAATAGTGATACGTCTATCAGCATAGTGACGCAAGCGATCGTCAAAATTGCGTAGCTCGTTGAATTTTTTGGTCAACCCATCCAGTTCTTTTTTCAGTCGTGTCGTGGCTGCGCCGGATTCAGCATTTTTAAGCTGATCGTTAACCAGGTCGATATTGCCTTGGTAGCGTGCCAACAGCGGAACTACGTATTCGGTACGCATACGCGACAGCGTGCCTTCATTATAACGGTGCAGATAGACCAGACACTCAAACGCTTTCTCTTTACCGGAGCTGAACAGCCAGTAAATTGGGCGTTTCTTGTACATTTTCATATGATCTTTCCAGAACTGAGTGGAAAGATAGCGACGGATGGTATCGAGCGAAGATTCGCCTTTTTTTGGCTTGATGGCGTACAAACAGAGGCTTTCGGCGATAAAATCGAGGTTTTCTTGTAAATGTTCTTCGCCCCAGACTGTGCGAACGAACTCTTTAACGCGGGAGGTAACATCGTCATCGAACCAGTCAGAATCCATTAATGGCAGGATACCGTCTTCATCGGCAGGGAAAGTTTTATAGGCGCCTTCGGCGACTAATTCTGCATAGCCTTTGTTGCCTTCGTGAGCGTAGGCTAGGCCTTCACGATCGAGAGAGTAGCGACCCATCATGCAGCCAATAGTGTAGGAGAGTAATTCAGAGGCTGTATCAGATTGTAAATGAGAAAAAATTTCATCTGATAAACACTTTCTGCCATAACGATATAAAACATTCGCATCCAAGCTGACTTCATAATTAGGGATGTTTAGTTCCTCGCTTGTTAAATGATAAATTGAGCAAAGTTTTTCATTTAGCTCATTTTCAATTTGATATAACTCAGAACTCATGTCATTATTACTTTTAACGAAGATAGAAAAGTCATCTTTAATAGAGCTGGAACCAATTTCAACAAGAGGGTTTTTAACAAAATCCCATGATCTTTCATATGAATCCCAATCTTTTTTTGCTATTGATACACAAGTTTCAATCTTAGCGGTATCAATATAGTCAATTAAATTATCTATAACAGGAAGTTTGGCTACATCACCAATTTCAAAATTAAGAGTTGGGCTAAATATTTTAGTGTAAACATTGGCTACCTTGGAGTTTGTTAGCAGTAATAATGCCAAATTATTATTTCGATCAGAGAACGCGGTTGGCCCAGCATTGCCAAAAACAAAACCTTCAGGCATTAATCTTGTTGAGAAATTCGAACTAGATATGGCAGACCATGTAACGCCTTCGCGATAATAATAATCTTTCCCATCATGTCTGAAACCTGGTGCAATACCAGATAAAGCATCATTAATTAAATCCCTTCCGCTATTTTCGTAATTCACCACATACTCATGATTCCCATAATACTTTCTAAACTGACCACCTTTATTAAATGGGAACCACTTCCTGCCACAAAAAGCGGAAAATTTACATAAATTCACTTCATGCCATTTTCGGAGATATTTTTCGTTATTTCCAGTCGTCATCCCTTGTTTGATCGATGCAACATTTTTTAATTGTTTTGCAGTATCAAATACTGATGCGACCTGCAAAGAAACCCAGTAAGCAATTGGGGAACCGGGTATTTTTTTGAAGTCATCTGGTTTAGATTCGAAAAACCAATCACAATTATGATTATTAATTGCTTCAAGTGTTTTTGGGCCTTGGTTTACTGCACCGCGAAAATCTGAAAGACGAACATAGCTACCCGTATAATCTGCTATGTGACCTTTCTGCAATGTGAAAGTACAAATAGGTACAGTTGCACCTTCAAACCCTGAGTACTCCAGTTGAACTAAAGAGGTTATAACCTCTTCATTAATCAACCTTAAACGAAGCTCTTCATAACTGGAAATAAACATCCAAACAAATGGTGTCATAAATCCAAGCTGGGCACCATTTTTAGAAAGTTCTAAGTTCCTAACAATAAATGCAGAGAAAAGATCTTTTTCATACCCTGAGAATTTATCTTTTAGGTATTTTTTTACATCTGGAGCCTGGAACTTCCCGCCCATATACGGCGGATTCGCTACTACCGCGTCATAGCGCTGCGCCAAAATCCACGCCTGCTGGATATAGGGGATCAGTTCTGCCGCAGCTTCTTTCTGCTGAATATCACCTTCAACTTCCAAGCGATATAACCCATCAAGAAACGCTTTCAGCCCCGCTTCATCTTCATGTGGAACCTGAATCAGCGAACCCAGCGTTTTTGCGCTGGTGAATAACGCCATGGTGCGCATCAGTAGTTTATATTCCGCGCTGTCGGTATTAGCCAGTGCTATCCCTTGGGTAAACATATCTCCCATGCTACCGCGCTGCACTTGCTGGTGAAAGTTCAGCTTGGTCCACAGTTCAGCGATATCCAGTTTACTTTCCTGCAGGGAGACAATATTCAGCCTCACACCACGGCCCAGAATACGACGGTCATCCTGGCGTGCCAGCATCAGCATCGCAAATCCGGAAAGCTGCGCCGCACGGTCATCAATGTCTAGGCCAAAAATATTGTTTTCCAGAATCAGTTGCGGAATGTCACGGGTACGATAGCCGTGCTCTTCGTAAATAGCCTTCAGCACATTATAGGATTCAGTCAGGATATGGCCGGAACCGCAGGCTGGGTCCAGTACCTTAATGCTTTCAGGCTTAATGCTGGATGGAGTGATCTCAGCCAGCTGTGCCTGCACCTCTGGCGTTTGCTCCGCTGGCTCAATGTAATACGGCATTTTACCTTTAAGGCTCGAGTCCGGGTAGGTTTGCAGCCACTGGCGGCCCACCGAGTTCTGCACTAGGTACTGCACAATCCAGTTCGGGGTAAACAGCTGAGTAGCGGCAGGAATATCTTCGCTCTTTACCACCTTGCCGATCACATCATCTTTTTTCTCGGAAATATAAAACTGATACAGCCAGCCAATCACTTCGACCTGTTCCCAGTCCTCCTCAGGAATAATATCTACCAGCCCACGCAGAATGGAGTCGGTACGAGTCAGGTTATCCGGCAGTACCAGTTCGATATCATCATTGACCGCTTCGAACAGGAAAGGCATTGCACCGTGCAATGCATGGCACTGGGCCAGCAGCAGTTCGCGGTACAGCTCTTCGTCACGATCGCCCGCCAGCTTCATCTCCACCAGGCGCGCTTTGTCCAGCTCCAGAGCATCAGCCACTTCCGGCACATGATCCAGAACCTCAAAACCACCTTCCAGCGTAGGGTGAGACAGCATACGGAAACCGTGATCAAGATAGCCATGCAGCTCCATATAGCGAATAGCGCAAAAGCGGTTAAACCAGGTGTAAGCGATGTGCTCCACAAGCACGTCGTAGCCCTGCTTTTCTGCACGCTTGACCAGACGCTCACGGCGTGACGCCAGTGCTTTATCCAGCGAGAACTGACCATAACGAACCTGGTCGCCAAGATCGGTTGCTTGTGCAATTTGCAGGTTGCCTTTTTTATCGGCTTCAATGCCCAGCGTAGTCAGTTTTAGCATGACCGCATCGCGGAACTGTTTACGTGCCACCGGGGCGTATTTTTTGATGTTTGACGTATTCATGTGAAGTCCTGAAAAGGGCAGACAACATCTGCCCTGAAAATGGGGAAATTACTGAAGCTGAACGCGTTCGCCTGCGTTAATAGCATCCATTAGCGTTTTACGGAGTTGTTCCAGCGCTTTGTCTACCTGTTCGGCGTTATCCAGCGTTGTCACACCCGCAGCTCGTTCCATCGTTTTACGCGTGTTCACGTAGATGGTCTTTTTCAGCTTGGGTTCAGGCTTAGCTATTGGATCGATAATCCCTGGCTGAGGGACGGTTTTTGGTTCAGGCACTTTCTTACGCTGTTCTTCAATCCAGCCGTTCAGTCGTTCGTTTGCTTTGAATTGTAGCGCCCGAACCTCAGCCTGTTCTTCCATAATCTGTGGGATCAGGCCGTTCTGCTCCACTTTCTTACGCGATTGCTGCATCGGGTGTAAAAGCGAGTGCTGCAAGTCAGCAGGGACGTGCATCTCCTGCATGCTTTGCTTCAGCTCATTGATATGGTTATCTATCTGCTGCAGCGCATGGCTTCGGTATTCTTCCACCAGACGCTGGTTGATGGTTTCAACGGTTTCAATCAGAGGAATAATCCGGTGCAGCTCTCCGTAAGGTCGAGCCTTACTGTAGATCCCTTCCAACTCCTGCAACGCCTTTTGGGCCGTTTCGTCTTTTTCCAACGCATTACGGTTAGCTTTAAAACTGCCATTGAACGCCGTGCTCAAGCGCTGCCATGTAGCGTATTGGTTTTTGTAGAAGCTGACCAAATCGTCCCAGTCTTCCGAGAAATCTTTAAGATCGTCGGCCGCTGTGGTGATTTTTTCAATGACCGCGTATTCCTCTTTCTCGTTAAGGATCCCGTTCAGCAATACCAGGCCTTCTTCTATCTCTTTACGGCCAGGGTTTTGTCCACTCTCTGCACGAGTTTTAAAAACGGTCAGTTCGCTCTTCCAGCGGCCAAAGAGTTCGCGAATATGAGAGACCAGCGGCTGCTCTTCACGCTCGTTAAACGGTTCTCCGGCAATATCAGCCATCAGTTGCGCGGCTTTAGTCAGCTGCGCTTCGTCATGGCGACGTACTTTATGCAAACGCAAATCGCTGTAACGACGTGAATTATTAAACGCGTCCCACGCCTGCTTCAGTGCGATTTCACTGCCTTGCAGAGTGAAGCTGTATTTTCCGCTGCGCGCCAGCCGAGCAACCAGCAATTTGACCTCATCTTCCGGCCAGCCAAATGGGCGACGGCCAAAAGTGGTGAGGATGTCCCGCAGGTAAACTGGCTTATGAGTCTCAATACTCATACTGATCCAGTTATCCACTTCACGCATCGCCTCTGGGTTGGATTCTTCCATATCCCCGAGATCGAGCTGGGTATCATTTTCTACTGTCAACAGCGCGTGAGTTTCACGATTTACGTCTCCGGTACTAAGACGCAGCAATTTTAGTTTGGAGAAACTGTTCTCGATAACGTAACTGCAGGCTGCATCCACGATAGCTAACGGCGAAGAGGATTTCTTATCCAGCCGTTCGCCCAGCGCCCAGACATCAGCTTGAGCCAGCAAGCCTTCAATCTGCGCCTTCAGCGTTTTTTCGCGCATGCCATTTTCACGGCCTTTTTCTGCCAACAGAGTTGCCTGTTCCGGACGCTGTCCACTTTGCTTGCTAAGGAAGGCTTTGGTCTGCGCGTACATGGTCAGGTCTTGCCAGGTACGAGCCTCATCAGGCAGACAAATTAAGATGCAGTCCTTACTGTCCGTCATCAGCAGACTATTAGAATGCGCACCCTTATAGCTCTCGTAGTTCGAGTCCAGTGGCGTGAGCACCTTAACCACCAGATCGTTAAGATTCGCACCATCCAGCGGATGTCCGTTACAAAAACGACTGATATCAAAATCCTGCTTATTGGCCGGATAGCGATATCTTTTGTTTTTCAGGATCTCTTCGAAAATGATCGTTGAGAGCTGCTTATTGATGGTGGTGAATTCCACGTCAATATTGCGGATTTCGTTTTCAATCTCTTTTTCTTCGTTAGTGAGAAAAATAAATTTGTCATCAATACGCGAGATCAGCATCTCAGCCTGCAGACGATTGAGACTGGCTTCAATCTGTCGACGGAGTTTCACTTTATCAGTATCAATACGCTCAATAGAGAGTGTGACGAGATTGTCGAGAGTACTTTTCAGCACATCGACGTAGCGGATCAGGAACAGCGTTTTCAGCAATTTGCCATCAAATTCCGTCAGTGACGGAGACTGGCAGGCCTGAATAATAGTGCGGCTAACTGCAGGTTCCAGGAAGCTTTCAATCGCTGAGTAGAAACGCCAAAACGGTACCAGACTATCCAGACCATCGGCAGAAATCTGGACTGCAGCTGACTGGAAGGCATCCAGCAAAGAGCGTTCCCCCATTGCCAACTGCTTACCTGCGGCCCCTTTGGTACGGATTGATTCAAAGACCTTTTGCAGGATCTGGTAATGCCACGGTACAAACGGATAGTTATCCACGAACTCGCGGCTGTTTGTATAGGCTCGCAGCGTAGCTGTCGTTGTCGTGTCAAACGCCAACTGGTTGCGTAGAATATCGCCTTTTTCCTGCCAGACAGCTTCCAGCGCCGGTATTGCCGCTTCTGTTTTTACCAGCAGACGTTTCTGGATAACTTCTGAGGTATTCGAGCTGGAGAGTTGTAAGCGTGTAGAGAAACGCCCCTGAATCTTGGAGAAGTCACGACCATCTCCGCTACTCATACCACCGATCGCGGCATTGATGTCGGCCTGGGATGTCACAATTACCCATGCGCGCCCCCCACAAATAACACCCAGATCTTCTGTAATAGTTTGTAACTTCAGCATCATTTGGCCATCTTTGCCAATGAACTGACCGACTTCATCGACCATAAACAGGATGTTGCGGTTGCCCTTACTATCGAGCCACTCTTTCACCCACGTACAGAAATTTTTGATATCCAGAGGGAAGTTCTTATCAAGTTGCTCGATCCACTGGCGAGAAGACTCTTCACTCTGGCCTGTAGCAACACTCAGTGCCTGAGCCATCTGATCGTTTATCATCAGATAAACATCACGTTCATCTTCCCAACGAGAGCCAGTAATATCCGCAAAGGCGGCTTTAAAGGTATCAAACTGTCCACGCTTATCAAGCTCACGTTCCAGGTGTGCAATATGTGGGAAGTCTCCACAATAACCAGCTAGTTCGTTAAAGACTTTCAGAAATACTTTTAGGATGGCATCAACGCCATCTTCAACATTCGCACGTGAGTCAATATTGAATAGTACGACATCAGTCGGATGTTGAACCGATTTCCGAATATCGGCCAATAGCAGTGCATCATCAATTTTCTCTTCAAAGAAGGAGAGCGCATTACGCGTGACGCCATTGTGGCTAACTTCGCGGTTCGCCAGCAGATAGGAAAGTATCTTAATGAAGTGTGATTTACCGGACCCAAAGAAGCCTGAAACCCAGACGCCCATTTTGTCGGCAAGCTGTAATCTGCCAGGACCTGTAGCTGGGGCATATACTTCAAAGAACTGACGCAGGTGACCATCGAGCTCCCGAGTGATGACATACTCATCCAGTTCTATCCAGGCGCTTTCGTCGTCGGTCTGCTCGGCTTTAACCACGCCGTTAATATTACGTTTTAGCGGTTTCTCAAAAATTTGTTCAATATTCATTGCTGTCGTCTTTTAACGAGGAGTCAAAGTCGCCGCCGGTCCGGTTTCGGGTACCAGTCTGAAGGCGCGGTAATAGTTACGGGAGTGAATGCCATCGAGTGGTGAAAGATCATATCCGCTGTAGGTGCCTGGATAGAACATCAGCAGTGGTGTAAACCCCATCACGTCCTGAAGCGCGCTCATTAGCTCATGACCACGAACCAACGGCCAGGCGTTACCGAGGCCCGTCAGAATGACAAATTGCTGCGCCGGAAGATCAACAGTGCGCGCAATATATTCCGCGATTTTTTTCTGGCTCAGTGGGGCTGCTAGATGCTTTTTCAGTGTTTCCAGGCCAAGTTCAGGCTCTCGCTGGCAGATACGGTCAAAGAGCTTACGTTCCTCCAGCATCTCAACGATGACCTGGAAGATATTTAACGTTTTATAGGTGTACTTTTTATCCAGTTTTTTGAATAAAAAGTGAAGGTATTCGCGGACCTGAAGCTCTTGCTTTGCCGGATAATCAAAAATCCAGAAGCCAATCTCATTACCGGAACCTTGGTTTTTCAAAAAACGGTCGTCGCCGATACGTTCTTCTAACTGCTTTAATCGATATTCAAGGATCGGGTCATTCATGCGTTACCCTCCAGAATAGGGAGCAGTTCGGCTTTGTTTAAACGATGCAAGGCCGTTGCAACATCTGGTAGAAGGAAAACGTTTTGTAAATTGCGGCGGCGTGGGCTATCCAGGTAACCAGCTTCAGCCAGTGCCTTAATCAGATTGTTACCCATCTTTTGGATAGATGAATCAGAGAAAGCAGCCAGCTCCGGGTGCAATCGCAGATTCTCATCCACAAATTCACTCCAGCAGTTCATACCAAGTTTTTCTTTAAACTGTTGACGAGCCGGATTTACAACTTCAGCAATAAACTCCGCAACAACTGGAGACTGTATCATCAATGCAACCAACAGCATTTGTAGACGTTCGCTTTCACTGCCATCAGCAATCAGTTTCCAGCCCCCCCGATCCAGTGTCATTAATCGCAGCCTTAAGGTTCGGGCATAACGATTTGCAGTGCTTGTGGAGGAAGCCTGAAGAATATTTTCATTGATTATTTGCTGCTGCCAGGTCGCTTCATCTGGTTCAGAAAGCAACAGTTCAGCAATGGTTCGGCTCTCTCGGACCATCAACGAACCGCCCAGCAGATCGCCAATCCAGCGTTTGTCATTTTTTATCATGGTGTTTGTCATCAAAAATCCGGAATGCTGCTCGCAAAAATCAAGTAATGATTGTAATCGGCATGCAGGTGATATGCCATGGTTAGGATCAGAACAAATGGGTGATTTATTGATGATGATTATCGAGTGATCCTGATCATAGATTTAGAGCGCAGTTTCCGGTTTGATGCCTTCACGAAGGCCTCACACTGAGTGAGTTTAAGAAAAGTAACTGAAGGTAAGCTTAGATGTCGAAAGCCAATAATCCAGGATTTGTCTTATCACCTTACTCCCAGAAAAAAATCCTTAAAGCATTAGGAACTCACCAACAAAAGACCGACTCTTCTGCTAAACGACATGGGAAACCGACTCGCTTTAATATTGCGACCAGCGATTACGATAATCTCGTTAGCGGCGAGCACGGTCCGCTGATACTAAAAGTCCGGAGGGGAAAAATCGTCACCGAAAAACATTACTGTGCTGAATGTCACAGTTACATTAGCCCAATCCGGGCATATGCCGACAGTAACTATGGAAAAGTGCATCTTTGTACACCTTGCCATCTTGCAGCGTTCAACCGTAGCTTTGGACACGCGGATGCTATGCCGCTCAAGTTGGATCATGCTCATGCACATAAGGGGAAATGGTAACGATGCTCCTACCAAGTGGTTTTAAAAATGCCCCTACCAACACAAGTTAATATTATGTTTTCAAACAACATTATATGTTTTATATGACGCATCGCAGCAGCAATGAAGTAATCCTCCTCCAATACCCATCAGTGATCCTGTTGTAACTCATTACAGGAGCCTGTAGTGGTCAAGTAATATTGGCCACAGTTTTACAGTAAAAATGGTATCTATTCTCTGACTCTTCTGGCGTCAGCCCACCGTTATAATGGTGAGGTCTGACGCTATTGTAGTAGTTCAATATGTAACCATTAATTTGCTGCCGGGCTTCGTCCTTGCCTGCGTAACCTTCCGCCGGCACCCATTCTGTTTTCAGACTGCGGAAGAAGCGTTCCATGGGACTATTATCCCAGCAGTTTCCCGCCGACTGACGCTTTGTTTTATTCTGTAACGCCAGAGAAGTTGTTGATATTTCAGACCGGTATACTGGCTTCCCTGATCGCTATGGAACATGACATCATGCGGTTGACCACGCGTCTCATAGACCATCCGCAGAGCGTTGCTTATCAGTGCGGTATCGGCATTCGCTGACAGACTCCAGCCGATAACCCTGCGGGCAAAAAGATCCATAACGATCGCCAGATAGCACCAGCGATTTCCTGCCCAGATATACGTAATATCTCCGCACCATACCCGGTCTGGCTCTGGTACAGCGAACTGACGCTCAAGCAAATTCGGCAGGCATGTATGCTCCTGACGGACATTTTTGTATTGATGTTTTCCGGGCTGACAACTGCTCAGGTTCAGATATTTCATCAGACGCCCGGCACGGTAACGGCTCATCGGGACGCCGTTGTGGGTCAGCATGTCAGACAGAGTGCGCGCGCCCGCAGAGCCCCGACTCTGATTCCACGCCCGGCGTATTTCGCTGCACAGCCTGACTCGCGCCGGATTAACCGTATCGCGTCGTTTTCGCCAGTATCGGTAACTGCTGCGGTGTATTCCCAGAGCAGAACACAGGCTGACAACCGTGTGGCTGTCACTCAGTCTGGCAACTATCGTGAACCGTTCAGTGAGTCGGACATCAAGAGCGCGGTAGCCTTTTTTAATATCGTATTCTGTTCCTCCAGGCGGCGAACCTGCTTTTCCAGCTCGCGGATACGTTGCTGGTCTGGAGTAATGGGCGTGGCAGAGGGCGTAATCCCCTGACGCTCTCGCCTGAGCTGGCGTACCCAGGACTCAAGCGTGGTAGAACCGACATTCATCGCTTCACTGGCTTGTCGATATGAGTAGCCCTTATCAACAATCAGCTGTGCACATTCCAGCCTGAACTCGGGGGTGAAAGTACGCTTAGTTTTCTTGTTCATTAAGTCACCTGTTTTGTGTTGAGGTGAGAATATCACCTTTAATCAGGTGGCCAAATTTACTGTGCCACTACACAGGTCTTTATTTTGTGAATATCCAAGGAAAGTGCAACCACACGGAAATGTACCAAAGATGAGACAAAACAGTCTGCTTTGGATGCGTCAGTTAAATAATACTGGATAGTGTTGAATAGTGATTTAAGGATGATTTCAACTAATTTTTCCCTATCAATTAAATGAAATAAAAAGGAATAAACGTCAGAGCCTGATAACGATGATGATGGAGGCGGTGAACAGTTGTGAACACCGGGTGAAGAGTTTATATGAAACTGTTCACCATATAATTAACTGTATTTATTAATCTTTTCTTCCAGTGAACGGTAGTGAATAGTTATACAGATAAAAATAAACGAAAAGGTCATAGCCGGAGACCTTTCCCTGGCTTGCCAGAAGAAAGGCTTTTTGTATGGCCGGTGGCACAACGCTGTCCGGTAGCCCGCTTGTGTCAGCCCCGACACAATTGACTCACCGAAACAAACCTGAAAGGTGCCATCATGATCACCCATAAAGAAACCACGGTATTACCGGCTGACACACAGAGAGCCCTGGACGAAATGAAAGCGGCCAGAGCGGCCTGGCTTGAAGCCCGGGAGAAACAGAGCGCAGCCGCCGGGCTTGAAGAAACGGTTCGCCAGCGCCGGAGTGAGACGGAAGCAACAGCAAAAGCCCTGAACGAAGAATGGCGCCAGCTGTTCCGGGAAAATCAGGGAGCAATGACACCCCGCATGAAGACGCTGCGTGCTGAAATTGCACTGGGGCGCGAAACGCTGGATGAATTTGATGTCCTGCTGGCCTCACATGCAAAAGAGGCGGATACCCTGGCGCAGGAGATGGCTGACCGGGCAAAAGTGTATGCCGGTCTGCACAGGAGAGTTGTTGAGCTGCATTCCCTCCATCTCTGGAAAACATTTATGTCAGAGCACGGACAGCAGATGATACAGCTTCTTGGCCTGCTGAAAGACACGTTGGGTAACCATGCTTCCAGCGTCTCTGGCGTGGTGCATTCCATAAACGATCCCGATACCGTTCTGAAGGATTTCATCAGCAATAACATCACCCGCCCGGCCCTGAAGAAGGAAAGCACTTCCTGTAATGATCCGCTGTTGCGCCAAATCGGTATGGTGCCGGAGCAACGGGCTTCTCAGGATGCGCGTAAAGCCCTGAGTCCGGCAGCCCGTCATAAGCGACGGGTGCAGCGTGCAGTAAGGGAGACAGCAGAATGAGTGTCATGACATCACCCACAGAAGCCCTTGAGCAGTACCGCAGCGCTTCCCAAAACTGGCAGGATTTTAGGAAGGAGCGGGAAAGCATCCGTGTGCGGCTCCGGGATTTGCTCGCTTCAGCGGATAAGCCGGAAGACTATCCCGGGCAGGTGGAAATGCTCCGGGAGCGTCTGGCGGTTCTGGAATGGCAGATCAACTGCGCCGCCCGCGACAGTCTGTACACCCAGCGCCTGGTGCTTGATGCCTGTGTGGAAGATGCGCTGGAAGCTTTTATGACAGCGAATGGTCCGGCGCTGGCCGGTGCACTGGCTCCCAGCCTGAATGGGGCGCCGGGAATGGACGTGGCTGTCCGTATGCTCCGCTCAGCCCTTGCCCGCCAGGTGGCGCAGTCCCGGCCAGAAATTGCGGAAAAGTATAGCGGGATTCTGGCGGAAAGTGGGCTGGCACCGGGGGCGGATATGCGCGGGGACGCGGTAAAAACCTACACCCCCGCAGGGCATAAAGTATACCAGGACCGGCTTAATCGTCTTAATACCATGGGAGGACAGTGATATGGCCCTGAAATGTCCCGAATGCGGCACGGTGGCACATGCCAGAACCAGCACCTATGAAGCGCCGACGGTGAAACGCACCTGGTATCAGTGTCAGAATCTGGAATGCTCCTGCACGTTCACAGCGCTGGAGAGCGTTGAAAATATCATCATGAAGCCACAGAAGAAGCCAGCTCAGGTGGAGGCATCCACCGGAAGACAGCCACAGACGCTGGGGCGCTATGGCTCTGCCTCCCGGTTGTCAAATCGCCAGCAGATTCCGGCATAATATGGTTAAAATCCTTTCGTTTCCCGGCCTGAGCGCCGGGATTTTTTTACGCCTTTTCCCTGGCTGGCCTGAGAGCACATGAGTGCATGCCTGTGCTGCATGAAAGCGCATGATAAAATGCACCTGCATCGTTTCCGTTCAGGCCAGTAGTGGCACGCCCTGGAAGCACTCATGCACCTGCATGAAAATCACTACATAAAGCGGGCAGGCGTGGCGGGGAGAGCATTGCGCGCGTTCAATGAAAGCAATGTTATTTCTTCATAGACAAATAGCTGACGTAAAGTATGTGATAGTCATGCTTGTTACCGGGCTCTGGATAGAGTGAACAAGGTCTCATGAAACCCCTATGCAATCATTTGTTAAATAGTTGCAAAGACCAACATGAGTTATACAACATGGAAATTGCTAATTTTATAAGCACGTAATATGCTTGGATAATATCTCATGAGCAAGGAGAAGTCATGGCTGAGTTAGCATCACAACCAACACCAATTCAATCGATCTATAACTGGTTCATTGAAGGCAAACTATACGTTAACAGACGTTATCAGAGAAAATTAGTTTGGACTTTAGAGGAAAAACAAAAACTTATCGATTCGTTATTACGAAAATATCCAATACCTGCAATTCTAATTGCAGAAAGAGAAACCGAACCCGGCACTTATGAAATTATTGATGGCTTACAAAGGCTTCATGCCATCATGTCATTCATAGAAACAAGATACACTTCAATAGATGGTTCTTTGTTTAATTTGCAGTTTTTCCCGACAGCACAAACCAGGGCTGACGAAGGGGGATTTACACCTAGCGAAGCTGAAGAAAAATTATCTCAAAGAGAAGTAGGTACAATTTTAGACTACACTCTTGCATTATCTATTATGCGAAATGCAACCGAAGGTGAAATAAATGATGTCTTTGACAGAATTAACTCCTACGGGCATCGCCTTAGTGATCAAGAAAGAAGACAAGCAGGTGTAGAGAATAACTTCTCAAATATGGTACGAAATATTGCCTGTTCAATTCGAGGTGATGTTTCCAAGGATAATATCCTATTAGGTGATATGCCCGCAATTAGCATAGACTTACCGTCTATGAAGCATGGTTATGAGATTCAAGCAGAGGAAACATTTTGGGTTAAGCATGGAATACTACGCTCGACCGATCTAAGAGATAGTATGGATGAACAATGTGTTGCAGATATAGCAGCTTGCATCATTGGAGGCTCCTTAATCGAGCGTTCTAAAGATGCTTTAGATAAGATATATGATAGCGGTCATGATGAAAGCATAAGAATCAACACTGCATTAGATGTGTATGATCCAAAAAAGTTCACTGAGGAATTTAAGTACTGCCTTGATGAAATATTAAAAACTTGCAACGAAGGCGAGTTTGTAAAATTACGAGACCAAATATTTGAAGAAACTAACACAAATGGATTCCCTGCCGTATTCACTATTTTATTCATAGCATTTTTTGAGTTAATAGTTAAAGATAATAAAAAAATCAGCAACTATGCCGAGTTAAAACAAAATATTTACAATATCGTAAGTCGAATTACCGTCGGCAGAAGAGCCAGTTCATCTACAGGAAGACGAACAAATATCAATGCAGTTAAAGGGGTAATAAGTGATTGCTTTGTCGTGAGTAATGATCCACTCCCAATCTATAACAACCATTCAACTATTGATATTGAAGGTGTAATTAGAAGATCCGAAATTGAATTAGCTTCTTATGAGTTAAAACAAGGGATCCTACAGTTACATGGACAAAGAGAAGAAAACCCAGAAGTTACAGAAAAAATAATAAACACCATTTGCGCCATGGCTAATAATGGACAAGGGAGCACAGGGAAAATAATAATTGGAGTGACCGATCAAGAACAGCATGCAGATTTAATTTCGCAACTAGATCGAATTGAACCGATAAAAATCGGGTCAAGATATGTTGTGGGTGTTAAAAGAGAAGCAACCAAGATGGGTATTAGTCTGGAGGATTACTTTGCTAAATGGGCTACAGCGATTAGAAACTCAGACCTTAGTGAACCACTCAAAGGTCAAGTGCTTTCCACTATGGATTTTAATGATTTTTATGGACTTGGATTATTAATAATAACTATCCCACCGCAGCAAAATGTATCATCTGTTGGTGATGACGTGTATTGGCGTGATGCGGATAATACTAAAATTGCTAATGGCATCCAAGCTGCAAGAATTGCACAACGCTTCTAATCAAATAAATAAAGGAGGGTTCCACCCTCCTCTATTTACAGTAATATTTTTTTAATGATGCATATTCATAGGGTGTTATAAACTCTGATTTATTATGTTCTAAATAATCTGCCCACCATTGAACCATCAATCGTCTCTCATCCAAATGCTCAGAAGTATGAATATATGCAGCACGTACATTATTTCGCTCCGAGTGGCTTAACTGACGCTCTATAGCGTCATCGCTCCATAGCGCTGACTCATCCATAGCACCGCGTGCCATTGTCCTAAATCCATGTCCGCAAACTTCAGTTTTCGTGTCATAGCCCATCGCACGCAATGCGCTGTTTACCGTGTTTTCACTCATAACCTTAGTTGCGTCATGATCACCCGGAAAAAGCAGCTCTTTATCACCACTAATCTGCTTTAACTGGTTTAATAAAATCATCGCCTGCCGACTAAGCGGAACGATATGTTCCTCTTTCATCTTCATGCCTCGGTACGAATAACGCACGCCTTTAATTTCTTCTCGTTTTGCAGGTATACGCCAAAGAGATTTATCGAAGTCGAACTCATCCCAACGCGCGAAACGTAACTCACTGGAGCGCACAAAAGTTAGTAAGGAAAGCTCAACCGCGATCCGTGTCATTACACGGCCACGATATGCAGCAAGACGTGCAAGAAACTCAGGGAATCGGCTTGAGGGTAAAGCGGGATAATGTCGTGCTTTGGTTGTCGATAACGCACCAGCCATGTCACTGGCTGGATTTGAGTCGATGTAATCGTTCTGTACGGCATAACGCATAATGGCCGTGACGCGCTGTTGTAGGCGCTGAGCGACGTCGTGTTTACCACTGGCATCAACTTTTTTAATCGGGGCTAACAGGTGGCTGGTTTTGAGCTGGCGAATGTCGGATGAACCGATATAGGGGAAGATATAAAGCTCAAGATAGCGAAGAACGCGCGACCGATGGTCTTCACTCCAGCGCTTGTTACTGGCATGCCATTCGCGAGCAATGGTTTCGAAAGAATATGCCCCTGAATTCTCGGCTTGAGTTTCTTTCTGTTCAGCTTTTGGGTCGATGCCCTGCACTAACAGTTTTTTAGCTTCATCGCGCTTTGCTCTTGCCTGAGCAAGCGTCACCGTAGGCCAAACACCAAAAGCGAGGCGATCCTCTTTTTTGTCAGCGGGCCGTCTGTATTTCATGCGCCAGTATTTAGAACCTTTGGCCGAAACCTCGAGATACAAACCGCCGCCATCGGCCATTTTGTATGTTTTATCTTTTGGCTTTGCGGTCTCGACCTGTCTGGCGTTGAGCTTCATCTGGGGGCACATTTCTTATCGAAGTTAAGATGCCCCCAATTATGCCCCCAATAACATCCGGATTTCAACGGACCACCTCGGACGACTCAGGACGTAAAAACCACTGCAAGCATTGATTTTAAAGGGATAATTGGACTTTCTCGGATGGTCTTGGAAGTACTAATGGTGCCGAAGGCCGGACTCGAACCGGCACGTATTTCTACGGTTGATTTTGAATCAACTGCGTCTACCGATTTCGCCACTTCGGCACTGAAGGGATACGGAAAACGTTTTGGATTATACCTGTCGATAGCCGCCATGCAAGCGACAGCGTGCATCAGTAGTGCTAAGTGTTGAAAAAAACAGCGTAATCCCATAAACGAGCGGTGCGGCGTCACATTTTTCAGCCATCAATGCGCAACAAACCGGCTCCCTGGTCTTCGCTTCCCTGCCCCTACGACCGACATATCACCAATTCCGCCCCAACTTTTCTCAAATCCATCTCACATTACACCCTCATCGCGCCAACGTTTTATCGCCGCGAACCATAAGCATTTACGCTTCCTCGAGCACTCAATATAAGATTCCAGAATAATTAATGTAATTGATTTATATATTCCAGAAAAAACTACCCCATCGCTTTTTCTTATTACCGCAATCCTTAAGGATTTATTAATTACGTCAATATTTTTATAACTTTACATTAATGAAAAGTTTTGTTTTCACTCTTTATTCCAGGATTTTCCTCAGGCGTGAAAGTTCCGGTAAATACTATTTTTACTAGTCGCTGTACGAGTCTCGATGGACATCTTCACTCGGTGAATTAAATCAGGAGAAAGACTGTGACTACCTTAAAACCTTTACTGGCGCGTAACCGCAGCTGGGCGCTGCAGAAGTGCCAGCATGACCCGGAATATTTTGAAAAACTGGTAGCCGGGCAGCGGCCACATTCGCTGTGGATTGGCTGCTCCGATAGCCGCGTTCCCGCCGAAGTGCTCACCGGCAGCCATCCCGGCGAACTCTTCGTCCACCGTAATATCGCTAACATGATTGACCCCGCCGACGACAACTTTATGAGCGTATTGCAATATGCCCTCCACTATCTCGAGGTCGAACGGGTGGTGCTCTGCGGCCACTACGGCTGCGGCGGCGTGCAGGCGGCGCTCTCGTTGCCGGAGATGCCGCTGGCCCACGAGTCCTCGGCGCTGGCCCGCCGCATCGGCTCGCTGCGCGATACCCTGCAGGGTGATATCGCAGCTCTGACGCTCACTGACACCGACGCGGCCGAGACGCTCAATGCCCTGGTGGAGGCCAACGTTCGCGCCCAGTTCAGCCGCCTGCTTGACTGTGACCCCGTACAGACGCTGCTCGCCAGCGGACGGCCGCTCAGCCTGCACGGCTGCGTCTACGATCTTGCATCCGGCCATCTGACCACTCTCGTCGAACACCTCTCACCTCAGGAGCATGCCCCATGAATACTCTTCGTCAGGACTCTCTCGCAGGCATTGTCGTCTTCCTTGTCGCCCTGCCGCTGTGCCTCGGCATCGCCCAGGCCAGCGGCTTACCGCCCTTTGTCGGTCTGCTGACCGGTATCATCGGCGGCCTGGTCGTCACCGCCCTCAGTCCCTCCCGCTTCGCCGTCAGCGGCCCCGCCGCCGGACTGGTCACCATCGTCGTCGCCGCCATTGAATCCCTGGGT
>PJTY01000261.1_pt1 | contig 31971 bp, 24 predicted proteins | sample 1512121 | NCBI WGS metagenome assembly PJTY01 (sample SAMN08177680, study PRJNA422409) | Soil metagenome, whole genome shotgun sequencing project. | isolation source: Soil enriched (2) on filter paper: alkali lignin treatment | place: USA: Madison | collected 2015-01-15 | reverse complement strand
GGCTTCGGCAGGCCGCTGTGGTCGCGGCGCAACCGCAATGGCACCGAATTCGCGATCGCCGCCATCCCCCTGGGCGGCTACGTGAAGATGCTGGACGAGCGCGAGGGCGAGGTGCCTGCATCGCGCCAGGTCCACGCGTTCAACCGCCAGGGCGTCTGGCAGCGGATCGCGATCGTCGCCGCGGGGCCGGCCGCCAACCTGCTGCTGTGCGTGGCCCTGCTGTGGACGATGTTCATCGTCGGCCGCCAGGATTACGCCCCGGTCCTGGGACGGGTCGACGGCGTGGCCGCCCAGGCGGGCCTCCAGCGCGGTGACCGCCTGCTGGCGGTGGACGGTCGCCAGGTCGACACCTGGACCGACGCGACCATGGCCCTGGCCGCCCCCGCGCTGGACCGTCGCGACATCGAGGTACGGGTCGAGGGCGTATCCGGCGAGCAGGCGACCCGCACCCTGCGCCTGTCCCGCCTGCCGGAACAGGTGGACGAGCGCCGCCTGCCGGAGCAGGCGGGCCTGACCTGGCACTTCCTGATGGCACCGGCGCGCATCGGGCAGGTGCGCGAGGACGGCGCGGCCGCCGGCGCGCTGCTGCCGGGCGACGTGGTCCTAGCGGTCGATGGCGAGCCGGTCGCCGCCGCCGACGAGGTCGGCCCGCGGGTGCGGGCGCTGGGCGAGCGCGGTGGCCCGGGCATGGTCGAGGTCGAGCGCGACGGCGAGCGCCTGGCGCTGGAGCTGGAGCCGCGCCGCAGCACCGATCCGGCCCGCGAGGGCGCCTGGGAGCTGGGTATCGTGATGGCCGCGCCGCAGGCGCCGGCGTACGACGCGGTGCAGCGTTTCAACCCGCTGGCAGCCTTACCCATGGCCCTGCGCGAGACCGGCCGCCTGACCGCCGATTCGCTGGGGATGATGCGGCGCATGGTCACCGGCGAGGCTTCCGTGAAGAACCTCTCCGGCCCGGTGACCATCGCCCGGGCCGCCAACGCCTCGGCCAAGCGCGGGGCGGACTGGTTCCTGTATTTCCTGGCCCTGCTGTCGCTGAGCCTGGCCATCATCAACCTGCTGCCGATCCCGATCTTGGACGGCGGCCACCTCCTGTATTATTTCATCGAGCTGATCAAGGGCAGTCCATTGAGCGAGCGGGCGATGGCTGCCGGCCAGTACCTCGGCCTGGCCCTGCTGGCCGGCCTGATGGGCCTGGCGTTCTACAACGACCTGCTTGGCCTGCTCCCGCGATGACCCCGACGACCTCCGGCGCACGGCGCCGGCGTTTCCTGCCCAGATACCCGCTTTCCACCGGATGTGACATGACGCGATTCCCCGTTCGCCGCCTGCTCGCCCTCGCCCTCGCCTCGTCCCTGAGCCTGCCGGCGATGGCGCAGACGGCCGAGACGTTCACCGTGGCGGACATCCGCATCGACGGCCTGCAGCGCATCGCCGCCGGCACGGTCTACACCTACCTGCCGGTCGAGCGCGGCGAGGTGCTGGACCAGGCCGCCGCCGGCGACACCGTGCGCGCCCTCTACCGCACCGGTTTCTTCGAGGACATCCGCCTGGACCGCCAGGGCGACATCCTGGTGATCACCGTCACCGAGCGCCCGGCGATCAACAAGCTGACCCTCAACGGCAACAAGGACATCAAGACCGAGGACCTGCTCAAGGGGCTGCAGGACATCGGCCTGTCCGAGGGCGAGACCTTCGACCGCCTGGCGCTGGACCGGGTCACCCAGGAGCTGACGCGGCAGTACAACAACCGCGGCAAGTACAACGTGCAGATCACGCCCACGGTCAGCCCGCTGGACCGCAACCGCGTGGACGTGACCATCGACGTCAAGGAAGGCAAGGCGGCCAAGATCCGCCACGTCAACCTGGTCGGCACCGACTCCTTCGACAACGAGGAGATCCTGGACACCTGGGAATCGCGCGAGAGCACGTGGCTGTCCTGGTACCGCCGCGACGACCAGTACTCCAAGGAGAAGCTCTCCGGCGACATGGAGAAGCTCAATTCCTGGTACCTGGACCGCGGCTACGTCGATTTCAACATCGATTCCACCCAGGTCTCGATCAGCCCCGACAAGCGCGACATGTACATCGGCGCGAGCGTCACCGAGGGCGAGGTCTACAAGATCTCCGAGATCCGGGTGACCGGCGACACCATCCTCCCGCAGGAAGTGGTCGAGAAGATGGTGATCCCGCAGGTCGGCGACACCTTCTCGCGGGTGCTGCTGGAGGCCACCGCCGAGGGCATCACCAACACCCTCAGCAACATCGGCTACGCCTTCGCCCGGGTGAACCCCGTGCCGACGCCCAACCGCGCCGAGCGCACCGTGGCGATCAACCTGCAGGTGGTCCCGGGCCCGCGCGTGAACGTGCGCCGGGTCGTGTTCAAGGGCAACACCCGCACCTCCGACGAGGTCCTGCGCCGCGAGATGCGCCAGTTCGAGAACGCCTGGTATTCGCAGGCGGCGATCGACCGTTCCACCGTGCGCCTGCGCCGCCTGGGCTACTTCGAGACGGTCGAGGTGGAGACTCCGCAGGTCCCCGGCAGCGGCGACCAGGTGGACGTGGTGTTCAACGTCAAGGAGACCACCTCCGGCGCCTTCGTGTTCGGCCTGGGCTATTCGCAGCTGGCCGGCATGACCGCCTCGGTGCAGCTGTCGCAGAACAACTTCCTCGGTGGCGGCAACCGCGTGTCGGTGGAGGCGCAGCGCAGCGACTACCTGCAGCGCTACGCGTTCTCCTACGTCAATCCGTTCTTCACCGACGAGGGCGTGTCGCTGGGCTACAACCTGTGGTGGCGCGAGCTGGACTACTCGGACTTCAACACCGCCCAGTACAACAGCACCAATGCGGCGCTGCAGACCGTGCTGGGCCTGCCGATCACCGAGCACAGTTCGGTCTCTCTGCTGTTCGGCATCGACAGCAACCAGATCCAGACCTACCCGGGCTACACCCCGCAGGCGATCGTGGACTACGTCGACGCCATCGGCCAGCGCACCTTCCATGCCTGGCGCACGGAGCTGGGCTGGGCGCGCGACACCCGCAACGACTTCTTCATGCCCACCAGCGGCACCTACCAGCGCGTGGGCCTGGAGACCACCCTGCCCGGCTCCACCGCCGAGTACTACAAGCTCAACTACGAGTTCTCGCGCTACTGGCAGCTGAGCCCGGCGTTCGTGCTGCGCACCGGCCTGGACCTGGGCTATGGCGACAGCTACGGCAACGACATCACCCGCAACCTCTGCTACACGCCGCCGTCCTTCGTCGACACCAACGGCGACGGCAAGGGGGATACCTGGGTGGCCGGGCCCTCGCCGTCCGACCCCTGCCTGCCCGGCTCGCCGGACTACCGCAAGACCGTCAGCGCCGACGGCCTGCCGTTCTTCGAGAACTTCTATGCCGGCGGCACCCGCTCGGTGCGCGGTTTCCGCGACAACACCCTGGGGCCGCGCTCGGAGATCATCGGCGGATACCGCGGCCAGCCGCTGGGTGGTTCGCTGAAGACCGTCGGCCAGATCGAGCTGGTGTTCCCGAAGCTGTTCGACAGCAATGCCGCGCGCGTGTCGGCCTTCGTCGACTTCGGCAACGTCTACAACGGCGTGGACGAGTTCGATGCCGGCGAGCTGCGTGCCTCGGCCGGCGTGGCCCTGCTGTGGCGCGCGCCGGTGGGCCCGATCTCGATCAGCTACGCCTACCCCTTCAAGAAGAAGGAAGGCGACGAGCTGGAGCGCCTGCAGTTCACTTTCGGCGGCGGCTTCTGACCGGGCGTCAGGACCGTGGAAAGCAGAAGGGCGCCGCGAGGCGCCCTTCTCTTTTTTCATCAGCCGGCATCAGGGAGCTTCGGACGCGGGCGTAGCGCCTGGCGTGGCCGCCGGGGACGCCGCCGCATCCCCGATCGTGCCCAGCTGTTCGAGCACCGCTGTCGCATAGCAGCCGGACGGCAGGGCGAAGCCCAGCTCCAGCACGTCCGCGTCCAGCCAGCGCCAGGCCAGGTCCTGCGGTCGCAGGCGCAGGGCGCGACGCTCCTGCTCCAGTCCGGCCCGCTCCAGTCCCTCACGCAGCCGCAGCGACACCGGGTCGGCGGTCGCGTCCAGTTCCAGTGCCTGGCAGGCGCCCGCGCTGCGCAGGCCGCCACGGCCCCACAACGGGCCGCTGGGATGGATGTCGAACGCCTCCAGGCGCGCAGCGATCTCCCCGCTCATCGGCTCCGGTCCGAACACGCTGCGGCTGCCCTCCAGCGCCCAGACCTCGCCGTCCAGCCCGCAGTCCCAGCTGCCCTCCGCCACGCGTGCAGCCAGCACCTGGTTGAACAGCGCCGAGCGTGCCGCCGAGAGCAGCATCGAGCGCTGCTCGCGCCCCACCCGCTTGCCGCCGAACATCGCCAGCGCCTTGGCGATGTTGCCGCCCTCGTGACCGAAGCGCTGGCCACCGAAGGCGTTGGGCACGCCACGCGAGGCGACCTCCTGCAGGCGCGCCCCGATCGCATCGCGGTCGCCCTCCACCCCGCGCAGCACCAGCACGAAGCGGTTGCCCGCAAGCGCGCCGCGCGGCAACTTGCGCTTGTGGCGGGCCTGGGCCAGCACGCGCAGGCCCTCGCGCTCCAGCGTCTCCAGCGGCGGCGGCTCGCGCCCGGGCAGCTGCACGCTGAAACGCTGCACGGTGACCGCGTGCCGGTCCTTGAGCCCGGCGTAACCCACGGCCACCTCCGGCACGCCCGCCCAGCGTGCCAGCTCGCCGGCGACGTAGGCGGTGTTCATGCCGCGCTTCTCGATGGTCAGCAGCAGGTGCTCGCCGTCGCCGCTGGGCTCGAATCCGTCCAGCTCCTCCACCCGGAAATCCTCCGGCGCACAGCGGATGCGCGCGGCCAGTACCGGCGCGCCGAACGCCTGCATGTGGCCGCTCACGCCCGCACCAGCAGGGCCACGGCCTGCGCCGCAATGCCCTCGCCGCGCCCGGTGAAGCCCAGCTTCTCGCTGGTGGTGGCCTTGACGCTGACCGCATCCAGGGCCACGCCACAGGTGTCGGCGATGCGCTCGCGCATCAACGCCGCATGGGGCCCCACCTTCGGGCGCTCGCAGATGACGGTGATGTCCGCGTTGCCGAGCCTCCAGCCCCGCTCCGCGACGAGCGCCACGCAATGACGCAGCAGGCCCAGGCTGTCGGCCCCGCGCCAGCGCTCGTCGCTGGGCGGGAAATGCACGCCGATGTCGCCCAGGGCCAGCGCGCCCAGCAGCGCGTCGCACAGGGCGTGCAGGGCCACGTCGCCATCGCTATGGGCGAGGACGCCACAGTCGTGCGGCACGCGCACGCCGCCAAGCATGATGTGGTCGCCCTCGCCGAACACGTGGACGTCGTAGCCCTGACCGATACGGAAGGGAGGAGTTTCGATTGCCATGTCGCAGGTTCCGGTCATTGCCGGAACGGCCCGGCACGTCGGTGGCTATTGTGCCTCCCGGATGCAGCCACTGCGCGGGGATTCGGCCCGCAGGCACCCGGGGCGACAGCGCCACCCCGTTCTGCAGGGCGCGCAGCGGCACTGCGGCGGCCAAGGGCGTGACCGAAGGCGCACTGGCGCCAGACCATCCAGCCACAGCTGACGACGGGGAACGGGGAACCAGCTGCCTACGGACCAGCACGGCGTGGCCAGGCATGCCGCAGCCCCCACATCAGGCCTGCCTGCAGCGCCCCGGAGCGACGCGCTCCAGCGCCGCGGCACCAGTGCCAGCAGCCCGGCCGGCAACGGGGTTTCCACCGCCGGCGCGAGCAGCACGCCCATGGCCAATGCGCTCGATCCGGTGCCGGGACTTGGCTTCTCCAGCGCGTCCGGCCGGATGCCCGCAAGCTCCACCACGCCGAGCGCAACCACGGTGCAGGCCACGCACGGCCCGCGAAACCGGGGAGACCGGCAATGGGCGGCCGGACAGCTGGCCGTCCGGCGGCGCCGGCAGGGCCGGCCCGAACGCAGGTGCGATGCACTTCATGCGGACGGTCCGGGCCGTCGCGCCGGCTGCCTCAGCGCCGCGACAGCTCGAACTCGAAGCGCGCCAGATCCGCGGGGGTCGTCACCTTGAAGTTGTCCTCGCGTCCTTCCACCAGCAACGGGCGCAACCCCTGCCGCTCGAAGGCCATGGCCTCGTCGGTGACCTCCACGCCCTCGGCGGCGGCGGCCTCCAGCGCGCGGGTCAGCTGCAGCCGGCGGAACAGTTGCGGGGTCAACGCCCGCCACAGGCGCTCACGCGGCTCGGTGCCGTCGATACCGCCATCGTCGCCGGCCCGCTTGAGGGTGTCCCGCACCGGGGCCGCCAGGATCGCGCCGACCGGATCGGCCCGGCCGCGTTCCAGCAGCGCATCCAGGTCCGCCAGGGCGAGGTTCGGACGGGCGGCGTCGTGCACCAGCACGAAGTCGTCCGGACGTACCGACTCGGGCAGTGCCTGCAGGGCGGCCAGCACCGAAGCCGCGCGGCTGTCGCCGCCGGTGCAGGCCAGCAGCGGCTTGCCGCGGTATTCGTGCCAGCCTGGCCAGCGCGGGTCGTCGCCGGACAAGGCCACCACCACGCCGGCCACCGCAGGATGCACCAGCAGCACGTCCAGGGTATGGACCAGCAGCGGCCTGCCGGCCACCTCCAGGTACTGCTTGGGGATTTCGCTGCCGAAGCGCGTGCCACGTCCAGCCGCGGGGACCACCGCCCACACCAGGCCCATCATTCCTCCTCGGGAACCGGCACCGGAGGCGGCGTGCGCGGCTGCGGATCCTCCACCACCCGGTAGAAGGTCTCGCCAGGCTTGATCATCCCCAGCTCGCTGCGCGCACGCTCCTCGACCGCCGCCACGCCTTCCTTGAGGTCACGCACTTCGGCGGCCAGGGCGGCATTGCGCTCGCCCAGGCCGCCGTTCTCGCGGCGCTGGCTCTCCACCTGCGCGGCCAGTGCGGTGACTTCGCCCGCGTTGCCGATGCCGAACCAGAGCCGGTACTGCAGCCATCCCAGCAGCAGGAGCAGGCCCAGGAGCACCCAGCGCAGCACGGGCGTCTCCGGATCAGCGCTTGAGCGAGATGAACGCGTCGCGCCCGGCGTAGCGGGCCGAGCCACCCAGCGCTTCCTCGATGCGCAGCAGCTGGTTGTACTTGGCCACGCGGTCGCTGCGGCACAGCGAGCCGGTCTTGATCTGGGTCGCGGTGGTCGCCACGGCGATATCCGAGATCGTGGTGTCCTCGGTCTCGCCGGAGCGGTGCGACACGATCGAGGCGTAGTTGGCCTGGTGCGCCATGGCGATCGCTTCCAACGTCTCGGTCAGGGTGCCGATCTGGTTGACCTTGATCAGGATCGCGTTGGCGGTGCCCGAGTCGATGCCCTGCCTGAGGATCTTCGGGTTGGTCACGAACAGGTCGTCGCCGACCAGCTGCACCTTGTCGCCGACGCGGTCGGTCAGCAGCTTCCAGCCGGCCCAGTCGTCCTCGGCCAGGCCGTCCTCGATGGTGATGATCGGGTACTGGGCGACCCAGTCGGCCAGGAAGTCGACGAACTGCTCGGGCGACAGGCGCTTGTTCTCGCCGACCAGGTGGTACTTGCCATTGTCGAAGAACTCGCTGGAGGCCACGTCCAGGCCCAGCAGGATGTCCTCGCCGGCGGTGTAGCCGGCCTTGCCGATCGCCTCGAGGATGGTGTCCAGCGCTTCCACATTGCTGCGGAAATCCGGGGCGAAGCCGCCCTCGTCGCCCACCGCGGTGCTCAGGCCGTGGCCCTTCAGCACCGACTTGAGCGAATGGAAGATCTCCGTGCCCGCGCGCAGCGCCTCGGAGAACGAGGCCGCGCCGACCGGCAGGATCATGAACTCCTGGAAATCGACGTTGTTGTCGGCGTGGGCGCCGCCGTTGATGATGTTCATCATCGGCACCGGCAGCGACGCCTGCGTCCCGGTCAGGCCCGACAGGTACTGCCACAGCGCCTGCTTCCTCGAGGCGGCGACCGCGTGCGCGGCAGCCATCGAGACGCCCAGCAGCGCATTGGCGCCCAGGCGACCCTTGTTCTCGGTGCCGTCCAGGTCGATCAGGCGACGGTCCAGGCCCTGCTGGTCGGCCGCATCGAAGCCGGCCAGCGCCTGGGCGATGGCGCCATTGACGTTGCCGACCGCATTCTTCACGCCCTTGCCCAGGTAGCGGGTCTTGTCGCCGTCGCGCAGCTCCACGGCCTCCTTGGTGCCGGTGGAGGCGCCCGACGGCACCGCCGCGCGGCCGAAGGAGCCGTCCGCCAGCGTGACCTCGGCTTCGAGGGTGGGATTGCCGCGGCTGTCGAGGATCTCGCGGGCGTGGATCTTGGCGATGCTGGTCATGGAGGTGGCAAACGTCCGGTGGGTGGAGTCGCCGGGAAGTTTAGCGGAGCGCGGCGTTCCCTGCCGCTTTTTCCCCGGTGTTTCCGCCACTTGCGGCGTGCCGGTTCGTTGCCTGGGAAACGGCCGCTGCGCACAGGCATACCCGAACCTGCCGGGCGCGGGCGCCGGCAGGTTGGAACAGGAGAATCGCGTTACGCCGCGCCGTCAGGTGGCCGCGGCCGGGGGCTGCCGGGCATGGCGGTCACGCGCCCTGCCCGGCGCGGCTTCAGAGCGTCTGCTCGATGAAGCCGTTCTTCTTGGTGATGGAGTCCAGCGCCAGCAAGGTTTCCAGCAGCGCCTCCATCCTGCCCAGCGGCCAGGCATTGGGGCCGTCGGACAGGGCCTTGGACGGATCCGGATGGGTCTCGGCGAACAGGCCGGCCACGCCCACCGCCACCGCCGCGCGCGCCAGCACCGGCACGAACTCGCGCTGGCCGCCGGAGCTGGTGCCCTGCCCGCCGGGCAGCTGCACCGAGTGGGTGGCATCGAACACCACCGGGCAGCCGGTGTCGCGCATCACGCTGAGCGAGCGCATGTCGCTGACCAGGTTGTTGTAGCCGAAGCTCGCGCCGCGCTCGCAGACCATGATCTGCCCGTTGCCGGTCGACTTCGCCTTCTCCACCACCGGCTTCATGTCCCACGGCGACAGGAACTGGCCCTTCTTGATGTTGACCGGTTTTCCGGCGGCGCAGACTTTCCGGATGAAATCGGTCTGGCGCACGAGGAAGGCCGGCGTCTGCAACACGTCGACCACCGACGCGACCTCGTCCATCGGGGTGTATTCGTGCACGTCGGTGAGCACCGGCACGCCGATCTGCTTCTTCACCTCCGCCAGCACCTTCAGCCCCTCCTCCATGCCCGGCCCACGGAAGCTGGTGCCGGAGGTGCGGTTGGCCTTGTCGAAGCTGGACTTGAAGATGAAGTTCATCCCCAGCCTGCCGGTGATCTCCTTGAGCTTGCCCGCCACGTCCAGCTGCAGCTGCATCGACTCAATCACGCACGGGCCGGCGATCAGGAACAGCGGCCGGTCCAGGCCGGCTTCGAATCCACACAGTTTCATCGCGTATTCCTCTCTGGGGAGCGCAGCCGGCAGCGGCGGCGAGTGGACGTGCTAGTTCATACCCGCCGGCGCGAAGGCCGCGCCAAGCGGGCCGGCCTCAGGCCCGGGCTTCCTTCAGCAGCTTGCCGCCGGCCTTCCTCTCGCGCGCGGCGCGGATGAAGCCGACGAACAGCGGATGGCCTTCGCGCGGGGTCGACAGGAACTCCGGGTGTGCCTGGCAGGCCAGGAACCACGGGTGCTCGGTGCCGGGCAACTCGACCATCTCCACCAGCAGGTCGTCCATGGACTTGGCCGAGATGACCAGGCCGGCGTCTTCCAGCTGGGTGCGGTAGCGGTTGTTGAACTCGTAGCGGTGGCGGTGGCGCTCGGCGACCACGTCCCTGCCGTACAGCTCGCGCGCCAGGGTGCCCGGCTTGAGCCGCTGCTCCTGCAGGCCCAGGCGCATCGTGCCACCCAGGTCGGATTTCTCGTCGCGCTTCTCCACCTCGCCGGCGGCGGTGCGCCACTCGGTGATCAGGCCGATCACCGGATGCGGGCACTGCTTGTCGTTCTCGGTGCTGTTGGCGCCTTCCAGCCCGGCGCGGTGGCGGGCGAAATCCACCACCGCCGCCTGCATGCCGTAGCAGATGCCGAAGTACGGCACGCCGCGCTCGCGCGCGTAGCGGGAGGTCAGCACCTTGCCCTCGAAACCGCGGTCGCCGAAGCCGCCCGGCACCAGGATGCCGTCGACATCGCCCAGCAGCTCTTCGGCCGAGGTCTCGATGTCCTGGGATTCCAGCCATTTCAGGTTGACCCGCGTGCGCTGGCGCAGGCCGCCATGCTTGAGCGCCTCGCCCACGGACTTGTACGCGTCCTTGTGGTCCACGTACTTGCCGACCACCGCGATGGTGACCTCGTCGACCGGGTTGACGGTGGCGTCGACCGCGTCCTCCCACTCCGACAGGTCGGCCGGGCGCGGCGGCTGCAGGCGCAGCCGCTCGGCCACCAGCGCGTCCAGGCCCTGGTGGTTGAATTCCAGCGGCAGCTTGTAGAGCACGTCCACGTCCTGCACCGAGATCACCGCGCGCTCGGGCACGTTGGTGAACAGCGCGATCTTGCGGCGCTCGCCGTCCGGCAGGGGCTGCTCGGAGCGGCACAGCAGCACGTCCGGCTGGATGCCGATCGAGCGCAGTTCCTTGACCGAGTGCTGGGTCGGCTTGGTCTTGAGCTCGCCGGCCGCGGCGATCCATGGCACCAGGGTGAGGTGCATGAACAGCGCCTTGTCCGGCCCGCGTTCGGCCCGGATCTGGCGGATCGCCTCAAGGAACGGCAGCGACTCGATGTCGCCCACGGTACCGCCGATCTCCACCAGGCCCACGTCGTAGCCTTCGGTGGCCTCGTCGATGCAGCGCTTGATCTCGTCGGTGATGTGCGGGATCACCTGCACGGTCGCGCCGAGGTAGTCGCCGCGGCGTTCCTTGCGGATCACCGCCTCGTAGATCCGGCCGGTGGTGACCGAGTTCTTGCGGCTCAGGCGCGTGCGCACGAAGCGCTCGTAGTGGCCCAGGTCCAGGTCGGTCTCGGCCCCGTCGTCGGTGACGTAGACCTCGCCGTGCTGGAACGGGCTCATGGTGCCCGGATCCACGTTGATGTACGGGTCCAGCTTCATCATCGTGACCTTCAGGCCACGGGTCTCGAGGATGGACGCAAGCGAAGCGGCGGCGATGCCCTTGCCGAGCGAGGACACCACGCCGCCGGTAACGAATATGAGGGGAGTCATTAGCGGGGCTCCGGAAAGCCGTAGTCTACCGGCTGGACCGCACAAGCCCAAGCCGCCGGGCAGCGGGACGAACGCCCCGCACCCATGAAAAAGCCCGCCAGGCATGGCCCGGCGGGCTCTGGAAGCAACGACCGGCCGGGTCAGCGGCGCGGCTTCTCTTCCTCTTCCTCGCGCTGCGGGCGCGCCTTGCTGCGGGGGTCGTGGCCGGACCGCGCGGCCTCGCGGCGCTGGGCACGCTCGGCGGCCTCGGCGTTGTCGCGGGCCTCCTGGGCCTTGTGCTCGGCCAGTGCGCCCTGGCGCTCGCGCTGCGGGGCGTTCTGGCCCTCCTGCGCCAGCACCGGGATGGCGGCGGCCACGGCCGCCACGGCGCTCCAGATCAGGCGTCGGTTCATGGGAGGTACTCCTGCTGCGGGGGGATCTGCGGCTCGGGCCGCGCCACCGTTATACGCCGCGCCGGCCGGCGCGCCCCTGAACAGCGGTTCCAGGCGCCCCGGGCGCGCGTGCAAAAACGGCAGCCAGACCGCACACTTGCGCGTCTTTTCCGCGTCACCCGAAGGTTCCATGAGCAGCCGCTACAACGCCGCCGATATCGAAGTCCTGTCCGGCCTGGATCCGGTCAAGCGCCGGCCGGGCATGTACACCGATACCTCCCGCCCCAACCACCTGGCGCAGGAGGTGATCGACAACGCGGTCGACGAGGCCCTGGCCGGGCACGCGCGGACCGTCGAGGTCACCCTGTACCGCGACGGCAGCTGCGAGGTGTCCGACGACGGCCGCGGCATGCCTGTCGACATCCACCCCGAGGAGAAGATCCCCGGCGTGGAGCTGATCCTGACCCGGCTGCACGCCGGCGGAAAGTTCAGCAACAAGAACTACACCTTCTCCGGCGGCCTGCATGGTGTGGGCGTGAGCGTGGTCAACGCGCTGTCCACCCTGGTCGAGGTGCGGATCCGCCGCGAGGGCGCCGAGCACCTGATCACCTTCCGCGACGGCGACCGCGCCACCCCGCTGGTGGTGATCGGCACCGTCGGGAAGAAGAACACCGGCACCCGGGTGCGGTTCTGGCCCGACCCGAAGTACTTCGACAGCCCGAAGATCAACGTCCGCGCCCTGCGCCACCTGCTGCGTGCCAAGGCCGTGCTGTGCCCGGGCCTGACCGTGGTGCTCACCGACGAAGCCACCGGCGAACGCGACACCTGGTACTTCGAGGATGGCCTGCGCGACTACCTCAAGGGCGAACTGGCCGGCCGCGAGCTGCTGCCGGCAGAGCTGTTCAGTGGCGCGCTGAAGAAGGAATCGGAGGTGGTGGACTGGGCCGTGGCCTGGATCCCGGAAGGGGACCTGGTGCAGGAGAGCTACGTCAACCTGATTCCCACCGCCCAGCACGGCACCCACGTCAACGGCCTGCGCACCGGCCTGACCGACGCCCTGCGCGAGTTCTGCGACTTCCGCAACTTGCTGCCGCGCGGGGTCAAGCTGGCGCCAGAGGACGTGTGGGACCGCGTCGCCTTCGTGCTGTCGCTGAAGATGACCGACCCGCAGTTCAGCGGCCAGACCAAGGAACGGCTGAGCTCGCGCCAGGCGGCAGGCTTCATCGAGGGCGCCGCGCACGACGCCTTCAGCCTGTGGCTCAACCAGCACGTGGAGCTGGGCGAGCGGATCGCCCAGATCGCCATCGAGCGCGCCAGCGCGCGGCTGAAGACCGAGAAGCAGATCACCCGCAAGAAGGTCACCCAGGGTCCCGCGCTGCCGGGCAAGCTGGCTGATTGCATCAGCCAGGACCTGTCGCGCACCGAGCTGTTCCTGGTGGAGGGCGACTCGGCCGGCGGCAGCGCCAAGCAGGCGCGCGACAAGGACTTCCAGGCGATCCTCCCGCTGCGCGGCAAGATCCTGAACACCTGGGAGGTGTCCAGCAACACCGTGCTGGCCTCCGAGGAAGTGCACAACCTGGCCGTGGCCATCGGCTGCGACCCGGGCAAGGACGACATCTCCGGCCTGCGCTACGGCAAGGTGGTGATCCTGGCCGACGCCGACTCCGACGGCCTGCACATCGCCACCCTACTGTCGGCACTGTTCCTGCGCCACTTCCCGGCCCTGGTGGCCGCCGGCCATGTGTTCGTGGCGATGCCGCCGCTGTTCCGCGTGGACGTGGGCAAGCAGGTGTTCTACGCGCTGGACGAGGAAGAGAAGCGCCTGCTGCTGGAAAAGATCGCGCGCGAGAAGATCAAGGGCCAGGTCAACGTCACCCGCTTCAAGGGCCTGGGCGAGATGAACCCGCAGCAGCTGCGCGAGTCGGCGATCCACCCCGATACGCGCCGCCTGGTGCAGCTGACCGTGGACGACGGCGAGCAGACCCGCTCGCTGATGGACATGTTGCTGGCCAAGAAGCGCGCGCCGGACCGCAAGGCGTGGCTGGAGACCAAGGGCGACCTGGCCTCGCTGGAAGTCTGAGGCCAGAGTCCCGCGCCCTGGATTCGGGCGAGGACTGCCGCGCGAGCTCGCGTCTCAACGGCAAACGCACGGGGTGCCTTGAAACCATGGCGGCTTTCGTGCTGGAAGTCTGAGCGCGCAGCACGTAGCCGGGGCAAGCGAATACCCACCCGGGCACGCGACGCCCCCGTCACTGCACAGGCGGCCTGGATGTCGCTTGCGGTCTTGCGGTCTTGCGGCAAGGCGTCGGCTCCGGATGGGGCCGCCGCACCCCGGGTGTCCGGGTCACCGCTCGGACGGACGTCCATGCCCGTACTCGCGGCCGCGGCACATCCATGTGCCGCTTGCCCCGGACACCCGGGGTACGACGTCCTTCGCGGCTTCAAGTCCGCGGCTCCTGTCGGCCCGAAGCAACGGCGCCGCGAATCTTGTGCCGCAGCCGCAGTCCGGGCAGGCGCACCCTGCATACGCGACGCGGGTTCTCCGGAGCTGTCCCACAGCAGGATTCCGGATGTGGCCTGTGGCCACCCGCTCTCCGTGCCCCTGAATACCCAGCCAGGCGAAACCGCGAAGCGGCCGCTCCCGAAGATACGACCCGCCAATTAGGTCACGGCAGCGATCATGGACGGCCGCAGCAGCGAGTGCGCAATGCTTGTCGAGGGCAGCTCTAGCGCGTATGCGCCTTGATGCGAGGCCAATCCACGCGCCCCGCGCTGCTGTTGCTGTTGCCGTTGCCATTGCCGTTCCAACCCGTAAAGCGAACCGAGCATCGCAGGCCGGGTGGGAAAAAGGCGGCCCACGTGTCTGAGCGAAGCGAGTTGTGGGCCGCCCCCACCTGGCCGAGAAGCGCAGGGGACCGGCTGGCGCAGCCGGCCGGTTCGCGCCCGGGCGTGCTTTCTTCTTGGTTACTTCTTCTTTGCACGAGCAAAGAAGAAGTAACTCGCCAAAGCCGCGTAGCGGCGGGCGAAACTGCTTTGACCTTCGCTCCTGAACGATCACCACGCAAAGCTGGATCACCCGCCACGGCGACACGCGCCCCCTAGGCCGCGTGCGTGCCCTGCACCGGTCACGGCAGCGCCTGCGCTGCGCGTCAACTTCCGTCAGCGCTCTCCGCGCCAACTTCCCGCCACTCCAACACCGTCCCATCGCGCCGATCCGGCCGCGTCCCGGCATGGTCGGCGGCATACGGCTCGCCGCTGCCGGGCAGGATGCCCAGGTAGCGGTGGGTCTTCATCGACAGCAGCATGAACTGCCCGCGCAGCAGGTCCTGCCACATGAAGCGGCTGTCGACCGGATGCTCCGGCAGGAGTCGCACATCGGCCGACAGGCCGATGCCGACCACCGTCAGGAAGCCGCTGCCATCCATCGCCTCCAGTGCCACCTGCCCGGCACCTCGATCGTGCACCCGGAATCGCGCGGCGGATGTCCCCGCCGCTTCCGCGTCGGCCGCCACCGGAGCCACCACGCCCAGCGGATGCCTCACCGCGATGCTGCCGTCTCCCACGTTGGACAGGGTGATTACCTTGCCGATCGGCAGGTTGCCCGAACGGTCGGCCAGCGGCTCCACGAGGTCGAAGCGATCGAAGTCGGCGTGCCCGCCCTCGCGGCCGACCTGGTTCCAGGCGAACAGCGCATAGCGCGTGCCCTGGAAGGTCTTGAGCTGGTACGGCAGGCGCACCGGCTCGCCGATATCCTGGAAGCGGCGACCATCAGTGCTCCAGGAGAACCGCGCCAGGTCCTCATCGTGGTCGCCGCGCACCCGCAGGTACACGCGCGATGCGCGGAGCGGAATGTCCACGTCTGCACCGGCCACCTGCGAGTGCCAGCGCAGCACCCGGCCGGTGTCGGACTGCACCACCCCGAGCCACGCCGCCGGCATGTTGAGCAGGCCCAGGCCGGCGATATCGCCCGGCTGCAGGCCGCCGGCGTCGAGCACGATCGTCGCGGTGGACTCGGGGCCCATGACCCGCTGGGTCAGGGTGTTGCGGGCGTGCAGGAAACCGTCCGCCGGCATCGCATGCAGGCGCAGGTGGCCCGCGCGCTGCCGCAACGACCACTTTCCGTCCACCGGCTGGTGGTTCCACTGCCATACCGGCTGCAGGGCAGGCCCGCCGAAATCGTCATTGCGTGCGTACGTCGAACGCGGTGCCACCTGCGTGTCGACCTGCGGCTTGAGCCAGGTCCGTGGCGAGCGGCCGAGGTTGCCCGGCAGTCCGAAATACGGCCACCCGTCGTGCCAGGTCACCGGCGACAGGAAGGTCGTACGGCCGATGGACTTGAGGTCCATCATCGAGAAGCCCCACCAGCTGCCATCGGGGGCCTGCACGATACCGCCCTGGTGGAGTGGCACCGCGCCCAGCGCGTTGTCGCCGGGCTTGTGCGAGGAGAACGCGGTGTCCGCGGTCGGGACGGGCGAACGCTGGCCCACGCCGCTCTCCCACCAGCCGCGCTGGAAGCCCATGCTCTCGCTGGCGCTGATGGCTACCGTTTCCCACGGCCCCTCGAGCGAGTCCGCGCGCGCCGCCTGCATCCGCCCGACCGGCGCATAGTTGGCGCTGATGATGTAGTAGCGGCCATCGACCTTGTAGAAGTGGTGGCCCTCGCCCATGCCGTTGCCGGCCGGGATGATCACCCGCTCGCTGCCTTCGACCACGCCGGACAGGTCCGGCTGGAGCTCCACCAGCCGTACCTCGTTGTAGTTGTAGACGGCCCAGACCCGGCCGTCGTCGTCGAACAGCACCGACAGGTCGTGCAGGTTGCGCGCGATCACGGAGTGCTGCCACGGCCCGGCCGGATCGGCGGCGGTGAACACGTGCAGGCCGCGCCCGTTGATGTTGGCGAAGATGTGGAAGCGGCCGGCGTGGTGGCGCAGCACCGGCGCCCAGATGCCTTGGCCGTAGAGGTCCTTGCCCCCCTCCAGCCGGTATTCCGGACCGTCGGGAAAGGCGGCCATGGCGTAGGAGACGAACTCCCAGTTCACCAGGTCGCGCGAGCGCAGCACGGGCAGGCCCGGCACCGCGTGCATGGTGGTGCCGGTCATGTAGAACCACTCGCCGACGCGGATCAGGTCCGGGTCGGAGAACTCGTCGTAGAACAGCGGATTGGTATAGGTGCCGTTGCCGTTGTCGGCGCTCCAGCTGGCTGCCGCGCCGGCCGACGCGATACAGGGGCACAACGCCAGCATCGCCGGCAGCAGGATCCGCAACAGGTGCCTCATGTGCTCACTCCCTGCACCGGCCGCCGCTGCCACGGGCAGCCGGCACCGGTGCGTTTGCGTCAGTCCAGCTGCAGCACGAACCCGCCGGCGGCCGGCAACTCCAGTTCCAATGGCCTGCCGGGCGCGAACTGCACCCGCCGCCGAGCGAAACCGGGCGCGTCGCCGCCATCGGTGAGCAGCAGGCCACGCTGCACGCCACCGCCCAGGGCCGCCGCATCCAGGGTCACCGTGCGCGCAGCCGGGCCTGCGTTGATGCCGGCCACGAACCAGTGCCCCCCGCCCTGGCGCGCGATCAGCGCGTACTGGCCCGGGTAGCCGTCCAGGAAACGGCTGTCGTCCCACACCTCGGGCAACCCGGCGAGGAAGCGCTGCACGTAGTCCGGCACCTGCGCCATGCCCGCGGCGGTCTCCGCATAGTGCTGGATGCCGGACACGAACAGCACCGACTGCGCCAGCTCGAACGCCGGGCTGGTGCGGCGCTGCACGCGGTCGTTGAGCTTGACCATCGCCAGCGGGGTGAAGTCCATGGGATCGAACACGCCACGCACGAACGGCAGGGTTGCCGCATGTACCGGCACGCGGTCGGCGTTGCGCTGTTCGAAGGTGGCGAACTCCAGCCCGCGCACGGCCTCCACCGTCTGCAGGTGCGGGAAGGTGCGCTGCCAGCCGCGCGGCAAGGTGGCGCCATGGAAGTTGAGCTGCAGGCCGTACGGCGCGGCGTCCTCGAGCAGGTCCAGGTAGTAGGCGATCATCGACGAGCCGTCGCCCCCGAAGAAGTCGATCTTCAGCCCGGCCACGCCCATGTCGCGCATGCGCCTGAACTCGCGCAGGCGGCCTGCCCGGTCGACCAGCAGGCCGCGCGGGGTCTGCGGCGCCTCGTTCCAGTCACCGGCGGAGTTGTACCAGGCCAGGATCGACACGTTCCTGGCGCGGGCATAGTCCACCAGCTCGCGCATCTTCGCCTCGCCGATCTGCGTGTCCCACAGCGCGTCGACCAGGGTGTACCGCCAGCCCATGCGCGCGGCGTAGTCGACGAATTCCTTCTGCACCTCGAACACGGTGCTCTCGTCGCCCAGCAGCGGCCAGCTCCAGGAGGCCTTGCCCGGCACGGAGGACGCGTCCACCGCCGGCGGATCGGCCAGGTCGGTGCCCAGGGTGGAATCGACCACCGTCGCCAGGTCGCCCACGGCCACGACGCGCCACGGCGAACGCCAGGGGTAAGCCTGGATCCACGGCAGCGCCGCGCCGCCAGGCATGGCCTCGCGCGCGTCCGGGAAGCCGAGCAGGTATTCGCCCGGCGCCGCCCCATCCAGCAGGCGGCTGCCGGCATCGCCGCGGCGCAGGCTGCCCTCGCTGAGCAGGATCCAGTCGCCGCCGGCACGGAACAGCGCGGGGAACACCCAGCCATGGCCCATTGGCGCGGGGGTGCCGACCGGCACGTCCTGCAGGTAGTACTCCTCGTACGAGGGGTTGGTGCGACCGAAGCCGGTCTTCGGCTCGGCCATCGGCTGCAGCCAGGCATGCGCGGCCGGCGGCAGGCGGAAGATGGCCGCGTCGCGCGTCCAGGTATCCATGCCGGGCACCGGGCGGTCGAGTTCGTAGCGGAAGGCGGCGCCGTCGTCGGACACCTGCCAGGCGATGGCCAGCTCCCGCCCCTGGGCGTCCTGCCAGCGGAACACGCGGCGGTTGGCGCGGTACTGGTTGTGCCGGCGCTTGCCCGACAGCAGTTCGTAGTCCTCTGCGACCGCCTGCGGCGCACCGGCACCGGCGAACCGCAGGCCGCGCGAAAGATCCGCCCCCTCGCCGACCATCCCCAGCGGCGCCGGGGCCAGCACCTGGCGACCCTCGCGCAACAGGCGCCAGGTGGGACGACCCTCGGCATCCGTATCCACCTGCACCTGGATGCGCCCGTCGGGGCTGGCAACCTCGGCCGCCTTGTCCGCCGCCTGCGCCGGCAACCCTGCCAGCCACACCGCGGCCAGCCACCACCCCCAGAGTCGCCGCCCCCGGCTGGCCTCAGCCATGCGCGTGCCCTGCGGTCGGGCTGTTGCGCGCCAGCAGCCGCTGCAGCAGGCAGAACGCCAGCAGCAGTACGCCGATGGCGATCCGCGTCCACCACGAGCTGAGCGTGCCGTCGAACACGATCAGGGTCTGGATCAGTCCCAGGACCAGCACGCCGAACAGGCTGCCCAGCACGTAGCCGCTGCCACCGGCCAGCAGGGTGCCGCCGATCACCACCGCGGCGATGGCATCCAGCTCCAGCCCCATGCCATGCAGGCTGTAGCCGCTCAGCATGTAGAAGGTGTACACCACGCCGGCCAGCGCCGAGCAGAACCCGCTGAAGGCATAGACGCGCACCACCGTGGAGGCCACCGGCAGGCCCATCAGCGCCGCGGACTGCTCGCTGCCGCCGATGGCGTAGACCGCGCGGCCGAAACGGGTGGAGCCGGCCAGCACCACGCCGATGGCCACCATCGCCACCGCCACCAGCGCCGCGACCGACAGCGAGGCACCGCCACCCAGCGGCACGCGCACCGCGGCGACCGCCATGTGGAACTCGTGGGTGATGCCGATCGAGTCCACGCTGACCAGGGTCGCCGCGCCGCGGGCCAGGAACATGCCGGCCAGGGTGACCACGAACGGCTGCAGCCGGTAGCGCTCGATCAGTACGCCCATCAGCGCGCCGAAGCAGGTACCGAGCACCAGCACCAGCGGGATCGCCGCCAGCGGGTGCCAGCCATGGTGCTCGACCAGGCTGGCCAGCAGCACCGTGGTGAAGGCCACCACCGCGCCGACCGACAGGTCGATGCCGCCGGTGAGGATCACGAAGGTCATGCCCACCGCGACGATCAGCAGGAAGGCGTTGTCGATCAGCAGGTTAAGGAACACCTGCGGCGAGAGGAACCCGTCGTACAGCACGCCGCCGGCGACGGACATCGCCACGAACAGGGCCACCGTCACCGCCAGCGATAGCAACCCCGGCTCGCGCAGGCGCTGCATGACGTTGTTGCCGGCACCCGGCGCACGCGTCGCGATGCTCATGCCCGGCCCACTCCCGCCGGACGCGAGACCAGCGCCCGCAACTGGCCGCGGAACTGCGGCGACTGCAGCAGCAGCACCGCCGTCACCAGCACCGCCTTGACCACCAGGTTGACCTGCGGCGGTACGCCGATGGCGTAGATGGTGGTGGTCAGGGTCTGGATGATGAGGGCCCCCAGCAGGCTGCCGGCCAGGCTGAAGCGGCCACCGGCCAGCGCGCTGCCGCCCAGGGCCACCGCCAGGATCGCGTCCAATTCCAGCAGCTGGCCGGCGTTGTTGGCGTCGGCGCTGGCCACGTTGGAACTCACCAGCAACCCGGCCACCGCGGCGGTGAAGCTGCAGAACACGTACAGCGACAGGGTGATGGCGCGGGCGCGGATCCCGGCCACGTGCGCGGCGGCCGGGTTGTGCCCGATCGCGCGCACGAACAGCCCCAGCGCGGTGCGGCCCAGCAGCAGCTTCAGGCCGACGAAGACCACGGCCACGACGAACAGCGAGAACGGCACGCCCAGCAGGAAGCCATTGCCCAGGAACGCGTACGGCTCGTAGTAGATGGTGAGGATCTGGCCATCACCGAGCAGCTGGGCGAGGCCGCGCCCGGCCACCATCAGGATCAGGGTGGCGATGATCGGCTGCATGCCGACCTTGACCACCAGTACGCCGTTCCACAGCCCGCACAGGGCACCGACTGCCAGTGCAGCGGCGATGGCGGCCAACAGCGGTGCCAGGCCGTCACTGCCGCCGTCCTGCATGCGGGCAATGGTCCAGGCGGCGACCGTGGCGGCGATCGCCAGCACCGCGCCGACGGAGATATCCAGGCCGCGCACCGCGATCACCAGGGTCATGCCCAGCGAGACCAGGGCCAGCGGCGCGGCGCGGTTGGCGATGTCCACGAGGTTGCCGTAGAGGTGGCCGTCGCGCCATTGCAGGGACAGGAACCCGGGATTGAACACGGCATTGCCCAGCAGCAGCAGCGCCAGCGCCAGCGCCGGCCACAGCAGCGGGTGGCCCAGCAGGCGCTGGTGGAGGCCGGGCGGCGCGGGCTGCACCGGCGGGGAATCCAGGTCGGTCATGCGTGTCCTGCGATCAGGTCCAGTACCTGGCTGCCGTCGCAGCCACCTTCGAGCTCGCCGGCCTTGTGCCGCTCGCGCAGCACCGCGATGCGGTCGCTGAGGCGGGTGAGCTCCTCGATCTCGGCGGAAATGAACAGCACCGCCATGCCCTGCCGCGCCAGCTTGACCACCTCGGCCATGATTTCCTGCTTGGCGGCGATGTCGATGCCGCGGGTGGGCTCGTCCAGGATGAGCAGCGACGGCCGGGTGGCCAGCCAGCGCGCCAGCACCACCTTCTGCTGGTTGCCACCGGACAGGGTGCCGACCGGTGTTTCGATGTCTGCGGTCTTGATCCCCAGCAGCTGCACGAAGTCGCGTGCCATCTGCTCCTGGGTGGCCGCCGGCAGCGCACGCCACCAGCCGCGCCGCGCCTGCAGCGCGAGCACGATGTTCTCACGCACCGACAGCCCGGCGACGATGCCTTCGGTCTTGCGTTCCTCCGGGCACAGCGCCAGGCCGCGCGCGACCGCTTCGGCCGGATGCTTCAGCTGCACCGGCTGGCCGCCAATGCGCAGCTCGCCGGCATCGGCCCGGTCCAGCCCGAACAGCAGCCGCGCCAGCTCGGTGCGCCCCGAGCCAAGCAGTCCGCCCAGGCCCAGTACCTCGCCGGCGCGCAGTTCCAGGTCCACCGGCTGCAGCGCGCCACGCCGCGCCAGGCCACGGGCCTGCACCACCACCTCGCCGGCGGCAGCCGCCTGCCCGGGCTCGCGCCCGCCGGCCAGCGTCACCTCGCGCCCCACCATCGCCGAGACCAGCGCACCCTGCGGCAGCTCGGCGGCAGCGTACTCGCCGACCAGCGTGCCGTTGCGCAGCACGGTGATGCGGTCGGACACCGCGTACACCTGGTCCAGGAAGTGGGTCACGAACAGGATCGCCATGCCGCGGTCGCGCAGCCGGCGCATCACCGTGAACAGCCCCTGCACCTCGTCCTCGTCCAGGCTCGAGGTCGGCTCGTCGAGCACCAGCACCCTGGCCCGCACTCCCAGCGCGCGGGCGATGGCGACCATCTGCTGCACCGCCACCGGGTAGCTGCCCAGGGTGCGGTCCACGTCGATGTCCAGCTGCAGCTCGGCCAGCAGCGCGCGCGCCCCGGTGCGCACCCGGCCCCAGTCGATCAGCCCTCCCCAGCGCCGCGGATAGCGGCCGGCGAACAGGTTCTCAGCCACCGACAGGTTCGGGCACAGGTTCACTTCCTGGTACACCGTGCTGATGCCCAGCGCCTGGGCCTCAAGCGGCGTGGCCGGTGCCACCGGCGCGCCATCGAGCTCGATGCTGCCGGCGTCCGGCGCTTCCACGCCGGTCACCAGCTTGATCAGGGTCGACTTGCCCGCCCCGTTCTGGCCCATCAGCGCGTGGATCTGGCCCTCGCGCAGGGTCAGCCCGGCCCCATCCAGGGCCACGGTCGCGCCGAACCGCTTGCGCAGGCCCGAGGCCTGCAGCACCACCGCGTTCATGCCGCGCCCCCGCGACCGGGAGCGCGCCGTATTGCCGCGCGCGACTGCATCGGCATCAGTACTTGCGGTTGGGCAGCTCGGCGGCGGCCTGGTCCATGGTGTACACGCCCTCCTCCACCACGACCCGCTTGGGCACCTCGCGGCCGGCGTGGACGTCGCGGACCAGCTGCGCCAGCTGTTCGCCCAGCAGCGGATTGCACTCCACCGTGGCGTTGAGCTTGCCGGCCTTCATCGCCTCGAACGCGCCGCGCACCCCGTCGATGGAGACGATGCGGATGTCGCTGCCCGGCTTCAGTCCGGCTTCCTCGATGGCCTGGATCGCACCGATGGCCATGTCGTCGTTGTGCGCGAACAGCACGTCGATGCCACCGCTCTCGGCCTTGAGGAAGGCTTCCATCACCTCCTTGCCCTTGGCGCGGGTGAAATCACCGCTCTGCGAGCGCACGATCTGGAAGCGCGAGTCGGCGCCGATCACTTCCTTGAAGCCGCGCATGCGGTCGTTGGCCGGGGCCGAGCCGACGGTGCCCTGCAGCTCGACGATGCGGATCGGGCCCTGCTGGCCCTCGCTGTCGCCGATCAGCCAGTTGGCGGCGCGGCGGCCTTCCTCGACGAAGTCCGAGCCGATCAGCGACACGTACAGCGACTCGTCGGAGACGTTGACCGCACGGTCGGTCAGCACCACGGGGATGTTGGCGGCCTTGGCCTCGCGCAGTACCGTTTCCCAGCCGGACTCGACCACCGGCGAGAACGCGATCACGTCCACCTTCTGGGCGATGAACGAGCGCAACGCCTTGATCTGGTTCTCCTGCTTCTGCTGGGCGTCGGAGAAGCGCAGCCTGAATTCCGGCGCGGCCAGCGACTCCTTCACCGAGCGGGTGTTGGCGGTGCGCCACTCGCTCTCGGCGCCGACCTGGCTGAAGCCCACGGTGATGGCGTCGCCCGCGCCGCCGGCGGCGGCACCGTCGCCGCCGGAACAGCCGGCCAGCGCCATCGCGCCCAGGGCCAGCATCGCAGCAAACACAGACTTCTTCATCGCTCCCTCCCGATTCGTTGTGGACCGCCGCCACGTCCGGCGTGGCAGGCCGCGCATGCCCTCCAGCATGCAGCGGCCGCGGCTGGCCGTGGCGGCCTGTTACGTGCGGGCGACCCCGCCCTTCATCCAGCGTGCCGCCGCATCGCGTCGGCGGCCCCGGCATCCTCCGCAGGGTACGTGCACGGCCCGGCCAGCGGTAGGCCGGGCGTGGACGTTGCGACCGCGTGGTGCATACGAAGGCCCGGCATGCTCAGAGGCTGCGCACGCCGCCGGGCTCGAAGCCGGAGACCGCGCGGCCGAGCGGATTGCGCAGCGGCGCGCCCATCTCGCCCAGCTCGATCTCGAACACGTCGCCCGGCTGGGCGCGGATGCCGTCGGCGAAACTGAGCGTGGCGGTGCCGAAGAAATGCAGGTGTACGTCGCCCGGGCGACGGTGCGCCGGATACTTGAAGTGGTGGTACTCCAGGTTCTGCAGCGAGTGGCACATGTTGGCCTCGCCGGTCAGGAACGGCTTCTCCCACACCACCTGCCCGCCACGCAGCAGGCGGCTGGCGCCGCGCAGGTCGCGCGGCAGCGCGCCGGTGCGCAGTTCCGGGCCGATCGCGCAGGGGCGCAGCTTGGAGTGGGCCAGGTACAGGTAGTTCTGGCGCTCGGTGACGTGGTCGGAGAATTCGTTGCCCAGCGCAAAGCCGAGCCGGAACGGAGTGCCATCGGGACCGATCACGTACAGCCCGACCAGCTCCGGCTCCTCGCCGCCGTCCAGCGCGAAGTCCGGGGACGGCAGCGGTGCGCCGGGGGCGACGAGCACCTGGCCGTCGCCCTTGTAGAACCACTCCGGCTGCGCGCCGACGCGGCCCGGCTCGGGAATGCCGCCTTCCAGTCCCCACTGGAACATGCGCATCGAGTCGGTCAGCGCGCCGGCATCGGCCTGCTGCTGCAGGTTCTTGTGCATCGCATCGCGGGCGGCGGCGCTGCCCAGGTGGGTCAGCCCGGTCCCGGTGACCAGGCAGTGCGCCGGATCCGGGTGGTGCAGCGGCGCCAGCACGCGGCCTTCGGCCAGCAGCGCGGCGTACCCGAGCTGGCGGGTGCCGGGCGCGGCCGTGGCGGTCGCCTCCAGGCCGGTACCCGCGGCCAGGGCGCGCTGGGCGAGGTCCCAGGTGCCGGACATGCCCTCCAGCACCCGCACGTGGCTGCCGGAGGCATCCACCACGCCGACCGCGGTCGTTCCGGAGTCGTCCACCAGCTGGATCAGTCGCATCGTCGGGCCCGTGTCGCAGTGGTCGGCGGCACCGCCCTGCGCGGTACGGCTCGCTTCATCGCATTCTGGCCCAGCCGATGCATATACAGCCAATCCAATTTGCGGCATAACTTATACGGAAAACCATATCGACGGATCGAGCCTTGGCCCAGCCCATTCCCTGGTACGTACGCGCCCGCCTCAAGACCCGGCAGCTGATGCTGCTGATCGCCATCGACGAACAGGGCAACATCCACCGCGCCGCCGAAACCCTGGCGATGTCCCAGCCGGCGGCCTCCAAGCTGCTGAAGGACCTGGAGGATATGCTCGGCGTGCCGCTGTTCGAGCGCCTGCCGCGCGGCATGCGCCCGACCTGGTACGGCGAGACCATGATCCGCCATGCGCGCATCGCCCTGGCCAGCCTCGGCGAGGCCGGCGCGGAGATCGAGGCGCTGCGCGGCGGCTGGTCCGGCAGCGTGGCCATCGGCGCGATCGCCGGGCCGGCGATGAGCCTGCTGCCGGCGACCCTGGCGCGCATCACCCGCGAGTTCCCCGACCTGCGCGTGTCGCTGCTGGTGGAGAGCAGCGACGTGCTGCTGGAGCGGCTGGAGCAGAACCGACTCGACTTCCTGGTGGCGCGCCTGTTCCCGCGCCACGACAAGCAGCACCTGCACTACCGTGCCCTGGCCGACGAGGAGGTCTGCGCGATCGCCCGGCCCGGCCACCCGCTGCTGGCACGCACCCGCCCGACCCTGGCCGACCTGGCCGAGGCGGCGTGGATCGTGCCGCCGGAGGGCTCGGTGCTGCGCCACCGCTTCGAGGTGATGTTCCAGAGCGCCGGGCTGCGCCCGCCGCGCCAGGTGATCGCCACTGCCGCGCTGGTGTTCCTGACCAAGATGCTGCTGGAAAGCGACTACCTGGCCGTGGTGCCGGTGGACGTGGCGCGGCATTACGCCGGCCACGGCATGGTCCGGATCCTGCCGGTGGAGCTGTCCTGCCACATGGATTCGTTCGGGGTGATCACCCGCACCGACTGGCTGCTGTCGCCAGGCGCGCGCACCGTGGTGCAGGCGCTGCAGCAGACCGCCAGCGAGATCTACGGCACCGCACCCGAGCCGGCGATGACACCGGCGTAGGACCGTAACCCGGACAAGGCCGAAGGCCGTCTCCGGGGCGCCTGCCGGCGGCGCCGGGAGCCGCTGATGCCGTCCCCGGATGCGCTGCGCTTATCCGGGCTACGGGCTGCCTGCGCTTCCGGGACCTCCCCGTCTGTCCGGACTGCGTCGCGTCCGCTCACGCGCACCTTCGCGCAGGCGCTGCAGCGGACGGCCAGCGAGACCTGGGGCACCGCATCCGAGCCGGCGATGACCCCGGCGCAGGGCCCGTAGTCCGGACAAGCGAGGGCGCCTCCGGGGCCACCCTGACCGCGTAGCCCGACAGGCCGAAGGCCGCCTCCGGGGCGCCTGCCGGCGGCACAGGGAGCCGCTGATGCTATCCCCGGATGCGCTGCGCTTGCCCGGGCCACGGCCAGGAGGCGTGCGCTTGGACACGATGCATCCGCCTATGCGGGCCGCAGCGCGCCCGCTCAGTCGTGGAACGGCTCGACCACCACCCGGCGGCCGAGCATGAACGCATCGGCCACGTGGCGCAGCGGGGCCAGGTCGACGTCCGATTCGCCGGCCTGGACCAGTTCGGCGAAGCGGCGGTACAGGCCGGGGTACTCGGCCTCGGGTTGCTCGTGGACCAGGTCGCCGTTGACCAGCATCCGCGCGCCACCGTCGCACAGCAGCAGGGTGCCGGCATCGGTCCCGGCGACGATGTCCCAGCTCTGGCGGCCGGTCTGGCGCCAGTCGAACTCCGCCTGCAGGTCCAGCCCCTGCGCATCGCTGAAGGCGATGTGCGCCGCGATCGGGGCGGCGCGGTTCTCGGGGAACTGCAGGGTCGCGGCGGTGGCGAACACCGGCCGCGGCAGGATCCGGGTGACGATCGACAGCGCGTTGATGCCCGGGTCGAACACCCCCAGCCCGCCCGGTTCCCAGATCCAGGCCTGGTTGGGATGCCACTGGCGCACGTCCTCCTTCCAGGTCACCTGCATCGAATGGATCCGGGTGCCGGCCAGGAACGCGCGCGCCGCCTCCACCGCCGGCGCGTAGCGCGAATGCCAGCTGGCGAACAGGGTGACGCCCGCCGCACGCGCCTGCGCGGCCAGGTCCTCCACCTCGGACAGGGTCGCACCGGGCGGCTTCTCCAGGAACACGTGCTTGCCGGCGGCGATGGCCTTGACCGCCGCCGCGTAGCGGTACTGCGGCGGCATGCACAGCGCCACCGCCTGCACCGACGGCGCGCCCTCCAGCATCTCCTCGATCGAGCCGAAGTTGTCGATCCCCTCGACCCGCCCGTTGCGGCTGGCCGCGGCCACCAGGCGGAAATCCGGGTTGCCTGCCACCGCCGGCAGGTGCTGGTCGCGCACGATCTTTCCGACACCGACGATGGCGAGGTTGATGCTGGACACGGTGATCTCCTTGGGATGGTGGGACGCCGGTCGGCGCGCCGGTCGGCTCAGGCGCGCCCGAGCGCGGCCAGCACGTCCTGCGGCCCGGCATGGGGCCCGGGCGCGGCGAAGCGGTATTCGATGTGGCGCCGGAACACCTGGCCGGGGCGCAGCACGGCTTCAGGGAACGCGGGGCGGTTGGGCGCGTCCGGATAGCCCTGCGGTTCCAGGCACAGCCCGCGGCCGATGCCTGGATGCTGCCGGTCCAGCGCATGGCCATCGTAGAGCTGCAGCGCTGGCGCGTCGCTGTCGATGCGCAGGGCGATGCCGCTGTGCGGCGAATACAGCACCGCGTGGGTCAGGCTGCCGGGCGCCAGCACCAGGCAGTGGTCGTAGCCGCCGGCCGCCTCCAGCTGCGGGTGTCCGCCGGCCGCGGCCGCCTCCAGGGTACGCCCGCCGCGGAAGTCGAACGGCGTGCCGGCCACGCCGGCCACCTCGCCGGTCGGGATCAGCCCCTCGCCCACCGGCAGGTAGCCGCTGCCGGGCACCTGCAGCCACTGCGCCGCGGCCGCCACGGCCGGATCACCGGCCAGGTTCCAGTAGGGGTGGTGGGTGGGATTGAACGGGGTCGGCACGTCGCAGGTGGCCTCGAACTCGAGCCGCAGCCGGGCGCCCTGCAGGCGGTAGGTGGCGGTGACGTCCAGGTTGCCCGGGTAGCCCTCCTCGCCGGCCGGCGAGTGGTAGCCCAGCACCAGGGTCGCGGCGTCGTGCGCCCGCACCTGCCACAGCCGGCGGCCGAACCCGAGCATCCCGCCGTGCAGGTGGTTGGCGCCCTCGTTGGCCGCCACCCGGTGCGGGCGGCCGTCCAGTTCGAAGCGTGCGCCGGCGATGCGGTTGCCGAAACGCCCGACCACGATGCCCAGGTAGGCCGGATCGTCGAAGTAGGCCTGGGCGTCGCCCAGCCCCAGCACCAGCGAGGTGCGACCGTGCGCGCCGGGGAACTCCAGCCGGGCGAGGATCCCGCCCAGGTCCAGGATCTGTGCCGACAGCCCCTGCGCATCGCCCAGGGCATGGGCGTGCACCGGGGTGCCGTCGGCGAGCTGTCCAAAACGCCTGGCTGGCACCATCTGCAATCCCCTGCTCCGGCCGGGCTGGCCGCGGCGCAGGATAGCGGCGGCACCGGGCGGCGACCAATGCCGCGCACGGCATGACAGCCATTCCATTCGGAATGGTTCGGAGCGGCCTGGCCCACACATCGCGCATAACGGTTCACATATGGCTTGGGCCGACAAATTCATTGGCGGGTTATCGCAGCCCTCCTCTATGCTCGGGCGGCTTGCGCTCAAGACCCCCACCGACGCGCTGACGCGGGCCCCGCCCGCGGCGTCGTCCCCGACGCGGCAGCGACGCCCCGTGCCACCGGCCGCGGGCGTGGCCGCGTACGTGGAGCCGCAGCCCGCCGGGCGGCCGATGGACTGTGTCCGTTCCGCCCCACCGTCCTTCGTCAACGCGAGGCAAGACCGAATGCTCAAGAACCCGTTGCCCCTGCTGGCCCTGGCCACCGCCCTGTTCGTCGCCGGCCCGGCGCACGCCCAGGAGAAGGTGAAGGCCAGTGCCACCCTGCGCGCCGACCAGCCCGGCCCGGAAGTCAGCCGCTACATCTTCGGCCAGTTCGCCGAACACCTCGGCTATGGCATCTACGGCGGCATCTGGGTGGGCGAGGACTCGAAGATCCCCAACACCCGCGGCTACCGCAACGACGTGCTGGCCGCGCTGAGGAAGCTGGACGTGCCGGTGGTGCGCTGGCCCGGCGGCTGTTTCGCCGACGAGTACTACTGGCGCGACGGCGTCGGCCCGCGCGACCAGCGCCGGGTCAAGATCAACACCCACTGGGGTGGCGTGGAGGAGCCCAACAGCTTCGGCACCCACGAGTTCATGGACTTCACCGAGCTGCTGGGCACCGACGCCTATGTCTCCGGCAACACCGGCAGCGGCTCGCCGCGGGAGATGGCCGAGTGGGTCGAGTACATGACCTACGAGAAGGGCTCGTCCCTGGCCGAGGAGCGCCGCGCCAACGGCCGCGACAAGCCGTGGAAGGTGCCGTTCTTCGGCATCGGCAACGAGATGTGGGGCTGCGGCGGCAACATGACGCCCGAGCACGCGGCCAACCTGCACCGCCAGTTCCAGACCTTCGTCAAGGTGCCGGCCGGGGTGGAAGTCACCAAGGTCGCCGCCGGCGCCAACAATGACGACTACAACTGGACCGAGGTGATGATGAAGATCGCCGGCAAGCACATGGATGCCTTGTCGGTGCATTACTACACCGTGCCCGGCGGCTGGCCGCCGCGTGCCTCCTCCTTCGAATTCGACGAGCAGGCGTGGATCCAGACCCTCGCCAGCGCGCTGAAGGTGGACGAACTGCTGCGCGGCCACATCGCGGTGATGGACAGGCTGGACCCCGAGGGCAAGGTCGACCTGTACCTGGACGAGTGGGGCACCTGGTACGCGCCCTACCCCGGCACCAACCCGGGCTTCCTGCAGCAGCAGAACACCCTGCGTGACGCCCTGGTCTCCTCGATCCACTTCGACGTGATGAGCCGCCATGCCAGGCGGGTGAGGATGGCCAACATCGCGCAGATGGTGAACGTGCTGCAGGCGATGATCCTGACCGAGGACAGCAAGATGGCGCTCACGCCCACCTACCACGCCTTCGAGATGTACCGGCCGTGGCAGGACGCCACCTACCTGCCGCTGGAGCTCAAGGCGCCGTCGTACCGCCTGGGCGACACCTCGGTGCCGTCGGTGCACGGATCGGCGGTGCGCGCCAGGGACGGACATGTGTACGTGGCCCTGACCAACCTGGACCCGAACCGCGCGGTGGAGGTCTCCACCAGCGTCACCGGCGTGCAGGCCAGCGCCGTCTCCGGGCGCGTGCTGACCGCCGACACCATCACCGCGCACAACACCTTCGCCCAGCCGGACCGGGTCAAGCCGGTGGACTTCACCGGCGCCAGCGTCTCCAGCAACACCCTCAAGGTGGCGCTGCCGGCCAAGTCGATCGTGGTGTTGCAGCTGCGCTGAGCGGCCGCATCCGGGGAGGGGACGGGGACGCTTCGGCGTCCCTGTCTTTTTCTGTGCCCGATCGCGGCCGCACCTGCACGCCTGCGGCGCCTGGCGCTGCGATGCGAAGCCTGTTGCCCTCCGTGTCCCCCGGCTCCGTCCCCCGCTCCCGCGGGAGCGGGAGCCTCCTCCTTTACCTCCGGGCAACAGGCCTCGCACCGCAGCCTTCATGCCCGCCGCGGACCTGCGCGAACCGCCCGGCGCTTCCTTGGTTTCCCGTAGCCCGGGTAAGCGAAGCGCACCCGGGGACCGCGCCCGGATCCATACGCCTGCCGCACACATCGGCGCATCGGGCAACGCTGCGATGCACCTGCACGCCTGGGGTGACCGCCCTCAGGGACGGCGGCCGTCCGCGCCGACCACCACCTCGCCATCCTCCTTGCTGAAGGCACCGCGCTGCGGATCGGGGAGGATGTCCAGCACCACCTCCGAGGGCCGGCACAGGCGCACGCCCAGCGGGGTCACCACCACCGGCCGGTTGATGAGCACCGGGTTGGCGACCATCGCCTGCAGCAGCGCGTCCTCGTCCACCGACGCATCGTCCAGGCCCAGCTCCGCGCACAGCGGCTCCTTGGCCCGCAGCAGGCCGCGCACGCCCACGCCGGAGGACGCGGCAAGTTCCCGCAGGCGTTCCGGGGTCGGCGGGTGCTGCAGGTATTCGATGACCTCCGGCTCGACGCCGCTGTTGCGGATCATCGCCAGGGTGTTGCGCGAGGTGCCGCAGCGGGGGTTGTGGTAGATCGTGATCGCGCTCATGGGGCGTGCTCCGGTCGGGAAGGTGCGGGGAACAGGTGGCGGGTACGGTTGACGATGGCCACCAGCGACAGCATCACCGGCACCTCCACCAGCACGCCGACCACGGTGGCCAGCGCCGCACCCGAATGCAGGCCGAACAGCGAGATGGCCACCGCCACCGCCAGTTCGAAGAAGTTGGACGTTCCGATCAGGCAGGCCGGCCCGGCGACCTCGTGCCCGAGCCGCAGCAGCCGCGCGGCCACGAACGTCACCAGGAAGATGCCGTAGGTCTGCAGCACCAGCGGCACGGCGATCATGCCGATCACCAGCGGCTGCTCCAGGATCGTGCGTGCCTGGAAGCCGAACAGCAGCACCACCGTGGCGACGAGCCCGACGATCGACCACGGCTTGAGCCGGCGCACGAGGCCATCCAGCGCCTGGACCGGCCGCCGCCGCAGCACGCGCCGGGTCGCCACGCCGGCCAGCAACGGCAGCACCACGTAGAGCACGGTGGACAGCAGCAGCGTCTGCCAGGGCACCTCCACCTCGGTCACGCCCAGCAGGAAGGCCGCGATCGGGGCGAAGGCGAACACCATCACCAGGTCGTTCACCGATACCTGCACCAGGGTGTAGTTCGGATCGCCCTTCACCAGCGCGCTCCACACGAACACCATCGCCGTGCACGGTGCCACGCCCAGCAGGATCATCCCGGCGATGTATTCGCTGGCCGACTGCGGGTCCACCCACGGCGCGAACACGTGCTGGAAGAACAGCACGCCCAGCGCGGCCATGGTGAACGGCTTGAGCAGCCAGTTGACCACCAGGGTCAGCACCAGCCCGCGCGGGCGGTGGCCGATGTCGCGCACCGCGCTCCAGTCCACCTGGATCATCATCGGGTAGATCATCAGCCAGATCAGCACCGC
>PJTY01000259.1_pt1 | contig 32003 bp, 30 predicted proteins | sample 1512121 | NCBI WGS metagenome assembly PJTY01 (sample SAMN08177680, study PRJNA422409) | Soil metagenome, whole genome shotgun sequencing project. | isolation source: Soil enriched (2) on filter paper: alkali lignin treatment | place: USA: Madison | collected 2015-01-15 | reverse complement strand
GAGCAACTCGTTCGCCACCTTGTCGAGGCGGGCTTCCGTGTAACGCATGGCCGCCGGCGGATCGGGGTCCATCGAGCCGAAGTTGCCCTGGCCGTCGATCAGCGGAAGGCGCATCGACCACGGCTGCGTCAGGCGCGCCAGAGCGTCGTAGATCGCGCTGTCGCCATGGGGGTGATACTTACCCATGACGTCGCCGACGATGCGGCTCGACTTGCGGTAGGGACGACCGGCGACGTAGCCCGCTTCCTGGCAGGCATAGAGAATGCGGCGGTGGACCGGCTTCAGGCCGTCGCGCACGTCGGGCAGGGCGCGGCTCACGATCACGCTCATCGCGTAATCGAGATAGCTCGTCTTCATCTCATCGACGATGTCGATGCGGGTATATTCGCCTTCGGGACCGATGTGCTCGGGGCCGTTCATGTCGGTGTCGTCGCTCACGCGCTGGATCGTTCGTTGCTGCGGGACAAAGGGTGATGGATCGCCCTAGGACATGCGCCGGGGGAAAGCCACATGAACAGGCGGGCGCGGACGGAGCTCCATGCTTTTTTCCACACTTATGGGCCGAAGGGAGCGCATCCACCGGTATCGTGCGCATCGAAGCGCCCGGGGGAACCGAGCAGCCTGCGATGAATTGCATTCAAACAGCGTTAAGTGGCGGAGTTCTAATTCCGCGTCGAGGTTGCCAAGCGGGCGTTTCGCGGCCACACCGGCAACACCGAATTCATGGAGTCACGCTTTCGAGCGCGTCTCCCCGTGTCTTGATGAGGAGTAGGCCTGAATGGCTCGCAAGTTCCTGATTTCCCGTATCGCCCTGGCCGTGGCCATGACCGGCGGAATGACAGCTGCCGTGGCGCCGACGATGGCCGTCGCCAAGGAAAAGGCTGCTGCGCCCGCGAAGGCGACCTTCTCGAAGGAATACGCCGCCGTCGCCGCACCGGTCGACAAGGCTATCGCAGATTCCAAGGCCAACCCGGCCGTGCAGGCTGCCTCGCAGAAGGCCCAGGCTGCCAAGACCGACGCCGAGAAGGCCGCTGCCCGCGCCGAAGTGGATGCGGCCATGGGCGGCGTGCTCGCCCAGCTCCAGGCGGCCGAGGCGCAGGCCACCCAGCCGTTCGACAAGCTCAAGCAGGGCGAGATGACCCGCAATGTCGGCGTTCTGATGAATGACCCGGCCATGCAGCACAAGGGTCTCATCCTGATGCTGGACAGCGGCCAGACCAGCCCTGAATCGCTCGGCCAGGTCCAGTACCTCGCCGGCGTTACCGCTTACCAGAGCGGCCAGTACGACGTGGCTGCGCGCTACCTCCAGCAGTCCTACGACGGTGGCTATCGCGACCAGCAAAACATGATCCAGCCGCTGCTGGCCGATTCCTACAAGCGCTCGAACAACCCGCAGGCGGCGCTGGAGATGGTCAAGAAGGAACTGGAGGCTGCAAAGGCCAACGGCACCAAGCCGAGCGAGACCTCGATCCGCAGCGCGCTCCAGGCTTCCTACGACGCCAAGCAGCTTGCGCCTTCGGCCGAATATGCCGCGATGCTTACGCAGTATTATCCGAGCGTCGACACCTGGAACATCTCGACCTCGATCGTGCGCCAGCTGGCCTCGCTCCAGAACGCGGAAAACATCGACCTGATGCGCCTGATGTTCGTGACCGGCGCGATGAAGACCAAGGGCGACTACTTCGAATATCTCCAGAACGTCGACCCCCGCGCCTTCCCGGGCGAAGCCGTCAAGGTCATCGACCAGGGTCTCGCCAAGGGCCTGCTGACCCAGGCCGAAGTCGGGCAGGATCGCACCAACAGCGCCGGACGCGTCGCTGCCGACAAGGCGTCGCTGCCTGCCACCGAGCGTGACGCGATGAAGCCTGCCGCGACCGCCGCTTCCGTCACCGGTTCGGCCGACGTGTTCCTCAGCTACGAGCAGTATCCGCAGGCGGAAGCGCTCTACAAGGTCGCGCTCGGCAAGTCGGGTGTCGATGCCAACAAGGCGAACCTGCGCCTCGGCATGGCCCAGGCGATGCAGGGCAAGGCAGCCGATGCCCAGGCGACGCTCGCCAAGGTCACCGGCACCCGCGCGCCGATCGCCAAGCTCTGGGCTGCTTATGCCGCCACCAAGGGTGTGCCGGCTTCCTGAGCCTGCCATTCCGGCGAAAAAGAAAGGGCGGCGGGATCATCCCGCCGCCCTTTTCGTTTGCCTGATCCGTCGCAGGACCAGTCCGGGAGGATCAGGCCGCCGGAGCGAATTCGCCGCTGGCTTCGTCCATCAGATGAAGCTCGCCGTCGGAAATCGCGAAAAAGGCGCCGCGCAGCTTGAGGTCGCCGTTCTTCACCTTGTGGCGCACGCAAGGGAACGTCATCAGGTTGTCGAGGCTGACGCGCACGGCGGCCTGTTCCATCTGGCGTTCGGCGGGGCGGCCCGAAGTGCCGAACTCGGCGGCGACAGGCGCGCGCGCCTCGTCGAGCATCGAGATCCAGTCGGCGATGAAGCCGCCCTGGCCGGGCTCGGCGCCGCGCAGTTCCTGGGTCAGCGCCGCCTTGCAGCCGCCGCACATGCCGTGGCCCATGACCACGATTTCCTTCACCTTCAGCACCTGCACCGCGAATTCCAGTGCGGCAGAGACGCCGTGGTGGCCGGGCGTGGTCTCGAAGGGCGGAACGAGCGCGGCGACGTTGCGGACCACGAAGATTTCGCCGGGATCGACGTCGAAGATCTGCGAGGGGTCGACGCGGCTGTCGGAGCAGGCGACGATCATCACTTCGGGCTGCTGGCCTTCGCTGAGGCGTTCCCAGCGTTCGCGATGGGGGCTCCAGCCGCTGTTGCGGAAGCGGCGGTATCCGGCGAGGAGATTATCGAGGGCGCGTTGTTCGGGTTGCGCGGCGCTGGAATCGGTCATGGGTTGCCTCCATTGAAACGCACGCAACCCATAGAGCGGATATTCGCACTGGCAAGCGGGCAAGCTTGCGACTATCTGGACGCCATGAACGATCTTTCCTCCGTGCCGAGCCCAGAGCAGAAGCCCGAACGTCAGCGCAAGCCCGACTGGATCCGCGTCAAGGCGCCGACCAGCAAGGGCTATGGCGAGACGCGCCAGTTGATGCGGGATCTCAAGCTCAATACGGTCTGCGAGGAAGCGGCCTGCCCGAACATCGGCGAGTGCTGGACCAAGAAGCACGCCACGGTGATGATTCTCGGCGACACCTGCACCCGCGCCTGTGCCTTCTGCAACGTGAAGACCGGCATGCCTGGCCGCGTCGATCCTTCCGAGCCGGAACATGTCGCCGAACTGGCGCTCAAGACCGGCCTCGAACACATCGTCATCACCTCGGTCGACCGCGACGACCTGCCGGACGGCGGCGCGAACCAGTTCGTGAAGGTGATCCAGGCCTTGCGCGCGGCCACGCCGAACACCACGATCGAGATCCTCACGCCCGACTTCCGCGGCAAGATGCGCCGCGCGGTCGAAGCGATCGTCGAGGCTGGTCCGGACGTCTACAACCACAACCTGGAGACGGTTCCGCGGCTCTATCCCACGATCCGTCCCGGCGCGCGCTACTATGCGTCGCTGCGCCTGCTGGAAGAGGTCAAGGCGCACAATCCTCTGATCTTCACCAAGTCCGGCGTCATGCTCGGCCTTGGCGAGGAACGCCTCGAAGTGCACCAGGTCATGGACGACATGCGCTGTGCCGACATCGACTTCCTGACCATGGGCCAGTACCTGCGCCCGACGCCGAAGCATGCCGAGGTCAAGGAATTCGTCACGCCGAAGGCTTTCGACGCCTATGGCGCGATCGCCCGTGCGAAGGGCTTCCTTCAGGTCGCGTCCTCGCCGCTCACGCGCTCAAGCTATCATGCGGGCAAGGACTTCGCCGAAATGCGCGCGGCGCGTGAGGCGAAACTCGCCCAAAAGGCTCCTGGGGCTGTTTCGAAAGCCTGACGCATGCCCGGAATTCATGAGACCCAGCGGCTGCCTTACAGCGCCCAGCAGATGTTCGACCTCGTGGCGGACGTGGGCCGCTACCAGGAGTTCCTTCCCTGGGTGGTCGCCACCCGCGTGAAGTCGGACACCGAGACCGAGATGGTTGCGGACATGCTGGTCGGCTTCAAGGCTTTGCGCGAGAAGTTCACGTCGCGTGTCGAGAAGGTGCGGCCGCGCGAGATCAAGGTCCACTATGTCGACGGTCCGATGAAGGACCTGCACAACCACTGGATCTTCCATCCGGTGGATTCGCATAGCTGCGACATCGAGTTCGACGTGCGCTTCAGCTTCCGCAATGCCCTGTTCGAGAAGCTGGCGGGGCAGTATTTCGACAAGGCCTTCCGCAAGATGGTGGCGGCCTTCGAAACCCGTGCTCACGAGCTTTACGGCGAGCCGGTCTGAATGCGCCGCTGAGCGCGTTTACCCGGACCTTCGTTCCCGACTTTCGTCCTCAACTTTGGTCATTGCGAGCGTAGCGAAGCAATCCTGGGCGGCCTGAGACCGGCTTTGGATCCGCTTCGCTACGCTTGCAATCAATCGGCGTAAGCGGGCAATTCCGTTCCCGGCAGTAGCAGCTCCAGCGCGACCACGGCCGCGTGATGGCGAATTTCCGCCCGGTTCGCGCCTGCGATCAGCTTCTGTTCGGCATGGACTTCCTCTTCGCCGCGATGGGCGCGGGCGAAGACCACGGTGCCGACCGGCTTGAGTTCGCTGCCGCCGTCCGGACCGGCGATCCCGCTGATCGCCACGGCCACATCGGCGTGGCTATGCGCGATCGCGCCTTGCGCCATGGCCCATGCCGTCGCGGGCGAGACTGCGCCGAGCGTGTCGATGATGTCCGAGGGAACGCCGAGCAGTTCCCGCTTCGATTCGTTCGAATACGTCACGAAACCGCGATCGAGCACGGCGGAAGAACCGGCCACTTCGGTAAGTGCGGCGCAGACCAGCCCGCCCGTGCAGCTTTCTGCCAGCGCGACCTTGCGGCCGATCGCCTTGTTCTCGGCGATCACGCGCGCGGCGAGGGCGTAGAGGTCCTGCGGAAAGAGGATGTCGGCCATGTCAGTCCTTGCAGAGCGAGAAGCCGCCGAGCTTCGTCTTTCCGGGCGCTACGTCGTCGGCCTTGGAGGTGGCTTCGATCAGCAGGGCGATCAGGCCGGCGGTGTTCTCGGGAGGAAGCGGGGAGAGCAGGTCGAGTGCGAGATCGACCTTGTCGCAGGATTTCAGCGGAAGCTCCTGGGAAACAAGGCCTTCCACGGTGATGTCCACCAGTGGACGCAGCGATTCGTCGGGCAGGTTGCGCGCGAACTGGCCGACCCCGGCGTCCTTGCTCTGACCGAGCTTGAGGAAGGCGGCCTTGGCTTCGGGCCAGTAGCGGGCCTTCTGCGCGGAATAGCGCGTGACGAGCTCGGCGCCATGGCTGCGCAGGAAGGAATCGCTCGGCAGGACCTGGGCGCAGCGCTTGCTGGTGCCGGAAATGACCTGCGGCAGGGCATAGCCGAACAGCGAGCGGGCCTCGGCCTTGGTCAGGCATGCCTGCTGGGCGCTGGCCACGCCGGGCACGATCGCCAGCGCGGAGGCCAGAGCGAGGGTAATGGTCTTGCGCATCGTCATCTCCTTACATCCTTACCAGGCTGACGGCGGCCTGGCAGGCGATCCCTTCCGACCTGCCGGTGAAACCCAGCTTCTCGGTGGTAGTTGCTTTCACGCTGATGAGCGACGGGTCCACGGCGAGAATTTCCGCAAGGCGTGCCCGCATGGCCTCACGGTGGGGGCCGATCTTGGGTGCCTCGCAAATGATCGTCACGTCGGCGTTGCCCAAGGCGTAACCGGCTTCGGCAACGAGCTTTCCGGCATGGGCGAGGAAGCGATCGGACGCGGCGCCCTTCCACTGCGGATCGCTGGGCGGGAAGTGCTGACCGATGTCACCCCGCCCGACCGCGCCGAGCAGGGCATCGACGAGGGCGTGGATGGCGACGTCGGCATCGCTGTGGCCGGACAGGCCATGGGTGTGTTCGATCCTGACACCGCAGAGCCAGAGTTCCTCGCCCTGTTCCAGGCGGTGGACGTCGTAGCCGGTGCCGACGCGGATCGGCGGGGCGCCGACTGCGAAATCGCCCGCGAAATCAGAAGCGTAAGTAAGCTTGTGCAAGGCTTCGTCTCCTTCGACGAGCGCGATCTGGAGGCCGGAAGCCTGCGCCACCTGGGCGTCGTCTCCGGCCGTGGTCGGGCCGTCCCAGGCGCGGTGGGCGGCGAGGATATCGGCGAAGCGAAAGGCCTGCGGGGTCTGCACGCGGCGCAAGTCCTCGCGGCGGGCGGGTGCGCCCATCACTTCGGCGCCATCCTCGCATTCCGCGTGGGTCAGGCTGTCCGCAACCGGCAGGACGGGAATCGCGCCGGGCTTGCTCGTCAGTGCGCCGAGCAGACGGTCGATCACTGCGGAGGGAAGCACGGGGCGAGCGGCATCGTGGATCAGCACGAAATCGGGGGCGCTGCCGGCCAGCACTTCCAGCCCGAGCCGAACCGATTCCTGCCGCGTCTCGCCGCCGTTGGTGAACTGGACGCTCGGGATGCCTGCCAGTGCCTCGGCGGCAATGTCCTCGGCGCCTTGCGGGATCACCACGAGGATCGGCGCGACTCCGGCGCGGGCCAAGGCTTCCACCGAATGGCGGATCACGGGCTTGCCGCGCCAGAAGGCGAACTGTTTGGGGAGGGGCTGTCCGGCACGCAGTCCCTTGCCTGCGGCCACCACGATGGCTGCTGTGGAGGGATGCGAAGGGGGACGCCGGGGCGTTTCTGACAGGTCTTGCGACATTGTCGTTGCCGGTAATCGCTTGCCGAGGCGAGGGCAATCCACTATGCGCTGCCTGTTTTTTAGGCACATCCTGTTTTCCAGGCATTTAACGGCGCGCGCAATGAACACACTGCCCACTCCTCCGGCTCTGAAGCCGATCCAGGTCGGTCCGGTCACGATCGACTGTCCGGTCGTCCTCGCGCCGATGACCGGCGTATCGGACCTGCCGTTCCGCCGCATGGTGCGCGGTTTCGGCTCCGGCCTGAACGTCACCGAGATGATCGCCAGCCCGGCGGCCATCCGCGAGACGCGCGTGTCGCTCCAGAAGGCCATGTGGGACCAGATCGAGGACCCGGTCTCGATGCAGCTCGTGGGCTGCGAGCCGGAGCAGATGGCCGAAGCCGCAAGGCTGGTGGAGGATCGCGGCGCGGCGATCATCGACATCAACATGGGCTGCCCGGTCCGCAAGGTCGTCAATGGCGACGCCGGTTCCGCGCTGATGCGCGACGTGCCGCTCGCCACCCGCCTGATCGAGGCGACGGTGAAGGCGGTGAAAGTGCCTGTCACCGTGAAGATGCGCATGGGCTGGTGCCATGACAGCCTCAACGCCCCCGAACTCGCGCGCATTGCTCAGGACCTGGGCGCGCAGATGATCACGGTCCACGGCCGCACCCGCAATCAGATGTACAAGGGCTCGGCCGACTGGGCCTTCGTGCGCGGCGTGAAGGAAGCGGTCTCGATCCCGGTGATCGTCAACGGCGATATTCTCGATATCGAGAATGCCGCCACCGCGCTGGAACAGTCGGGCGCCGACGGCCTGATGATCGGGCGCGGCTCCTACGGTAGGCCCTGGGCGCTCGCCAAGGTGATGCAGTGGTGGCGCGGCAACGGGCTGATGGAAGAGCCCGGTTTCGGCCAGCAGTACGAGATCATCCGTGAGCACTACGAGGACATGCTCTCGCACTACGGCCGCGATACCGGCGTGAAGATGGCGCGCAAGCACCTGGGCTGGTACATCAAGGGCATCAAGGGTTCGGCCGAATTCCGCAACCGCATCAATTTCGTCAGCGATCCCGACGAAGTGCTGCGCCTGCTCGCCGAATTCTATGCGCCTTACCGCGACCAGGGCCCTCATTGCGATCAGGACGACGCATCGGCAGACCGTCAGGCTGCATGAGCCTCGCGCCGCGCTCGGCCCCGAACACCAACCTGCCTGCGGCATCCCGGATTCTCGGGAGTCTGCCGCAGGCCGTCGTGCTGCTTGAGCCGGGTCTGCGGATCGCTTCGCTGAATCCCGCTGCGGAGCAGTTCTTCGGCCAGTCGCTGCGCCTGCTCGTGGGGACGCCGCTTCAGGATATCCTGACCTTTTCCGACCCGCTGTTGCTGGAGCGTCTCGACGATTACGAAACGCCGGTTTCGGCGCGCGAAGTCGCTGTTGCACTGAAGGGCCGGGGCGCGCGCCGGATCGACATCAATGTCGCCCCGGTCGCCGATACGCCGGGCTGGCAGGTCCTGACGATTCACGACAATACCGCCACCGAGGCGCTCGGAGACGATTCGGGCGGTCCCGACAATGCGGTGCTCCGCGGGCCGGAGATCATGGCCCACGAGATCAAGAACCCGCTCGCCGGCATTCGCGGTGCCGCCCAGTTGCTCGCCCGCAAGGTCGAGGACAAGGACCGGGCGCTCACCGATCTCATCACGCTGGAGGTCGACCGGATCGCGGGTCTGATCGACCAGATGCAGAAACTCAGCCGCCGCACCGCGCCTCCGGTCGAGCCCTGCAACCTCCACGAAGCCGCGCGCCGGGCACTCGACGTGATGTCGGCCGCGAATGGCGCGGCGCCCGAGCGGGTGAGGCTGGTCGAAGAATTCGACCCCTCGCTGCCCGCGGTGCTCGGCAGCCCCGATGCGCTCGTGCAGGTGATCATCAACCTGCTCGCCAATGCCTCGGAGGCCTGCGCCCACGAGGAGAAGCCGCGCGTGACGATCCGCACCCGCTTTGCCAGCGGCCTCCAGCTTCACACAACCGATTCGGGCGAGCCGGTGCGCCTGCCGGTGGAACTGCGCGTCACCGACAACGGCCCCGGCGTCGATCCGGCGATGCGCGACCATATCTTCGAGCCTTTCGTGACCACCAAGAAGTCGGGACAGGGCCTCGGCCTGCCGCTCGTGCGCAAGCTGGTGCGGGACATGAACGGCCGCATCACCCACGAACGCGACGAAGAGGGCTGCTATACCCACTTCCGCGTCCACCTGCCGCTGGCGCGCGAGACGCGCAGCCGCCCGACCAGAAGGAGACCGACCGCGTGAGCGTGCTGCTCGTCGAGGACGACCTTTCGATCGCCATCGTCATCACCGCCGCGCTGGAGGCGGAGGGCTTCAGCGTGGTCCACTGCCTGTCCATCGCCGAGCGCGACCGGCTGCTGGAAGAGGGCTCCTATCAGGCGCTCGTCACCGACGTGATGCTGCCCGACGGCGACGGAATCGAGACGATCGACCGGGTGCGGACCCTGCATCCCGCGCTGCCGATCGTGATCCTCTCCGCGCAGAACACGCTCGATACCGCGGTCCGCGCCACCGATACCGGCGCGTTCGAATATTTCCCCAAGCCTTTCGACATCGACGAACTCGCACGCACTGTTCGCCAGGCTGCGGGAGCGGGGCAGGGCATTGCCGTCGAAGGTGACGAGCCGCTTGGCGACGGCCTGCCGCTGGTCGGGCGCAGCACGGCGATGCAGACCGTGTTCCGCATGATCACGCGCGTCCTGCGCAACGACCTGACCGTGTTGATCCTCGGCGAATCGGGAACCGGCAAGGAACTGGTGGCGGAGGCGGTGCACAACCTCGGCCATCGCCGCACCGGCCCCTTCATTGCCGTCAACGCCGCCGCGATTCCCGCCGAACTCATCGAAAGCGAACTGTTCGGCCACGAGAAGGGCGCCTTCACCGGCGCCGTCGCGCGTCACATGGGCAAGTTCGAGCAGGCGGCAGGCGGCACCCTGTTCCTTGATGAGATCGGCGACATGCCGATGCAGGCCCAGACCCGTTTGCTGCGCGCGCTCCAGTCCGGCACCGTGCGCCGGGTGGGCGGACGCGACGAGATCCGGCTCGACGTGCGCATCATCGCCGCGACCAACAAGGATCTCGAACCCGAGATCGCCGCCGGGCGGTTCCGCGAGGATCTCTACTACCGCCTCAATGTCGTGCCGATCCATATGCCGCCCCTGCGCGACCGGCGCGACGATATCGATGTGCTCGCCCGGCACTTCCTCCAGCATGCCGCGAACGAGGGGCTGCCACGCCGCCAGTTGACGCCGGAAGCGGCGGAACTGCTCAGTCGGCAGCCCTGGCGCGGCAATGTGCGCGAACTCAAGAACTTCATCTATCGCCTCGCCTTGCTGGCGCGAGAGGACGCGATTGATCCCGAGAGCATCCAGTCGCTGCTCGTCGCGGATGCGCCCGCGCCGAGCGAGGAAGAAAGCGGCGACATTGCACAGGCGGTCACGCGTTGGCTGGCCTCCGAACGTCCGGCCAGTGGCACGATCTATCAGGCCGCCGCGGCCGCGTTCGAACGGCCGCTTTTTGCTGAAGTGCTGCGGGAGACCGGCGGAAATCAGCTCCGTGCGGCGCAGGCGCTCGGGATAAACCGCAACACCTTGCGCAAGCGTCTCAGCGAACTGGCGCTCGATCCCGAGGAATTCGCCCGTCGCTTATGATACGTCTTTGATGGATTTACCCTTGCAAAACGGCAACACCGGCGTTGTAACGGTGCAACGATGAACGAGGCACTGGTCCACAAACGAGCATGGCCGCGCTGGTGGCGGCGGATGCAGGTCGCTGCCCGCCGCGCGAACTTCTTCGCGATCATCACCGTAGTGTCGATTGTCTTGTTCCTGGCGATGACGGCGATCACCTGGATCGCCCTGAATTCGCGGGACAAGGGCCAGCTACTACCTTCAAACCTGACCGCGACGCTGCTGGTAGGCACGCTGGTTCCGGCCATGGCGATCCTTGTTCTGCTGGGCCGCCATCTCGCCCTGCGGCGCGCGGCGGAGAGCATCGGCGGCACCGGGCAGATGCACGTGCGCCTCGTGTTCATCTTTTCGCTGATCGCTGCGGTGCCGACCTTGCTGGTCGTGATTTTCGCGTCCTGGCAGTTTCAGTCCGGCGTCGAATTCTGGTTCTCCGATTCGTCGCGTGGGCTTCTGGAAAACGCGAACAAGCTGGCGCGCGGATACTACGAGCAGACCCAGCGCGAAGTCGGATACGAGTCGGCGGCCATGGCCAAGGACACAGGCGACGTGCTCGCTGAGTTTCCCGTAGCCAGCGATCGCTTTCAGCAGTTTTTTGCTGGTCAGGTCTATAAGCGCAATCTTTCCGTTGCTGCGATCATCCAGGTCGCGCCGGACGGGACCCAGCGCACGCCGATCATCGTCGACCCGGAAGGCAAGACCGAAGACAAGCGGATCTCACCCCAAGCGCTGGAACGGCTGAGCAACGGCGAACAACTGGTCGTCAGTTCGAACAACGACCGCGTCGTCGCGGTGGCGCCGATCGACAACGACGCCGGGGTCTATCTCTACGCCGCGCGCAGTTCCGAACTTCTCGCCCTCAGCCAGGGCCAGCGCGCGGAAAACGCCGAGAACATCGTGCGGGCCTACGAGGTCCTGACCAATCGTGCTCGCGTGCTGCAATTGCGTTTCAACGTCGCGCTGTTCGTGGTCTCGCTGGCGCTCGTCGGCCTTTCTGTGTGGTTCGCGCTGCGGTTCGCGGACCGGCAGGTCAAGCCGCTCTACGAGCTGGTCGATGCCGCTCGCCGTGTCGGCAGCGGCAACTTCGCGCTGCGGATCGAGGGGCGTACCGGTGCCGACGAGATCGGCCTGCTCAACCGCGCCTTCAACCGCATGACCGCGCAGATCGAGAAGCAGACCCAGGCCTTGCTCGGCGCCAACCGCCAGCTTCACGAACGCCGCGTCTTCATCGAGGCTGTGCTGGAATCGGTGACCTCGGGCATCGTCTCGCTCGATCCCGCCGGCCGCATCCTGCTGATGAACAGCACCGCGCAGAAGCTGCTGACCGACCGGGCCGAACTGCCCGAGGACATGCCGCTTGCCGAACTCGCGCCGCAACTGGCGGCCTTGATCGAGCAGGGCAGTTCGGGTGGGCTCGTCCAGTACAACCGCAACGGCGATCTCCTGACTTTCGCCGTGAAGGTCACGCGCGACGTGACCGGCTTCGTCATCACCTTCGAGGATATCACCCGGCAACTGCTCGACCAGCGCACCGCCGCCTGGTCCGACGTCGCCCGCCGCATCGCGCACGAGATCAAGAACCCGCTCACCCCGATCCAGCTCGCCACCGAGCGACTCAGCCGCCGTTACCGCAAGCAGATCGTCGACAATCCGGAGCTGTTCGAGGACCTGACCCGCACGATCATCCGGCAGGTCGGGGAACTGCGCAAGATGGTGGATGAATTCTCGTCCTTCGCGCGTCTGCCCAAGCCGGTGTTCCGCTCGGAAGATCCGGTGGCGCTCACCCGGCAGGCCCTGTTCCTCCAGGAAGTGGCGCGTCCCGATATCGGCTTCCGCTTCGAGAGCGATCCGGCGATCAGCGCGATCGACTGCGACCGCCACCAGTTCGGCCAGGCCATGACCAATGTGCTCAAGAACGCCGTCGAGGCGATTGAGGCCAAGGCCAAGGATGCCGATCCGGACTATCGCGGTGCGATCGGGGTCTCGGTGGAAGCGCTGGAAAGCGCCATCGTTGTGCGTGTTGCCGACAACGGTATCGGCCTCTCGCAGGACCGCGAGCGCATCATCGAGCCTTACGTGACCACGCGCGAGAAAGGCACCGGCCTCGGCCTCGCCATCGTCAACAAGATCATCGAGGAACATGGCGGCGAAATGCTGTTCCTGCCGACTCCGGGCGGCGGAACCACCGTCTCCATGCGCTTCGCTGCCGATCCCGTAGCCCATGCCCGCAAGCAGGAGGCCGCCGAATGATGCCGGCCTGTCGCAACCTGCTTTCCCCCTCCATCTCCCTCACCAAGAAGACAATCCCATGGCTCTCGAAATCCTGATCGTCGACGACGAGCGCGACATCCGTGAACTGGTCGCAGGTGTCCTGAGCGACGAAGGCTACGAATGCCGCACCGCCGGAGACAGCGAGGCGGCGCTGGCCGCGATCGACGCGCGTCGCCCCTCGCTGGTCCTGCTGGACGTCTGGCTTCACGGCAGCCCGATGGACGGCCTGGAGGTGCTCGACGCCATCAAGGCCCGCGAGCCGGAACTGCCGGTCATCATCTTCTCGGGCCACGGCAATATCGACACGGCCGTCGCCGCGATCAGCCGCGGGGCGGTGGATTTCATCGAGAAGCCGTTCGAGGCGGAAAAGCTGCTGCATCTCGTCGGCCGCGCGACAGAAACCGAGCGCCTGCGCCGCGAGAATGCGCAGCTTCGCCACGATTTCTCGACCGGCGAGGAATTCACCGGATCGAGCGGGGCCATCAACCAGGTTCGCGCGACGCTGAAGCGCGTGGCCAATACCGGCAGCCGCCTGCTCATCACCGGCCCGGCCGGTTCCGGCAAGGAAGTCGCGGCCAGGCTGCTGCATGCCTGGAGTCCGCGTGCCGGCAATGCCTTCGTCAGCGTCAATTCGGCGCGCATCACGCCCGAACGCTTCGAGCAGGAACTGTTCGGCGAGGAAGCCGACGGCGCGCTGATTCGCCCCGGTCTGCTGGAAACGGCGGACAGCGGTACGCTCTATTTCGACGAAGTGGCCGACATGCCGCTCTCCACCCAGGCCCGCATCCTGCGTGTTCTCACCGATCAGGCCTTCGTGCGCGTGGGCGGCACGCGCCAGATCCGCGTGGACGTGCGCGTGGTTTCCTCCACTTCGCGCGATCTCGAAAAGGAAATCGCCGAGCGCCGTTTCCGCGAGGACCTGTTCTACCGCCTCAACGTGGTGCCGGTGACGATTCCCGCGCTGCGCGAGCGCCGGGACGACATTCCTGCGCTGATCGATCACTTCTTCGCCCGCTATGCCAATGAGCAGGGCGTTGCCCCGCCGGTGGTCAGCGCCGAAGCGATGACGGCGCTTCAGGCCTACGAATGGCCGGGCAACGTCCGCCAGCTTCGCAACGTCGTGGAGCGCACCGTCATCATGGCCCCGCGCGAGAAGCTGGCCCGGATCGAGGCCGACATGCTGCCGCCGGAAATCTTCAACAGCCGGGGCAACGGCGATGCGGGGGTCTCGGTGATGATGAGCGCCCCCTTGCGCGAAGCCCGGGAAAGTTTCGAGCGGGAGTATCTGCGCGTCCAGATCCGGCGGTTCTCCGGCAATATCTCGAAGACGGCCTCGTTCATCGGGATGGAGCGCTCGGCGCTGCACCGCAAGCTGAAGCTCCTGGGCATGGCAGACCGGCGCGAAGGCGAGGTCGACGGCGAGGATCAGCCTTGAGAAAACCCTGAAAACTACGGGGTTTCAGCGGATTGGCAATCCTGCGGCAGGGTTGCCTTCGGTCGATTTTTGCGAACCTGTCACAAGAACGCTACATTTTTGGCGTTTACTGCATTGCAGCAACTGAGTAGATTCCGATTCGAGAACGGTCTCGGGAAGTTCCGATGGCCAGATCGCGGACCGCAAAGCGGCCGCCAAAAAGAAGGAGAAATGATATGGCCGGCCGTACGCTGACCGCTCGTCCGCGAACCACGACCACCGAGGTCGAAACCGAAACCGAAGCCGCACCTTCCACGCCCGCCGTGGCACCGCCGCCGATTTCCGCCGGTACTTCTTCTCCCAGCACCTCGGCAGGGAAGGGGCAGAACCTCCAGGACCAGTTCCTGAACCTCCTGCGCAAGAACAAGACCCCCGTGACCATGTTCCTGGTCAAGGGCGTGAAGTTGCAGGGTATCGTCACCTGGTTCGACAATTTCTCGATCCTGCTGCGCCGCGACGGCCAGTCGCAGCTCGTTTACAAGCACGCGATCTCGACGATCATGCCTTCGACCCCGGTCGATGCGCGCCAGTTCTCGAGCGGTGCGGACAACGGCAAGAAGACGCGCGTCCTTCAGGACGTGTTCCTTTCCAGCATCCGCAATGCCGGTGTTCAGGTCACGATGTTCCTGATCAACGGCGTCATGCTGCAGGGCCGCGTCGCGGCTTACGACCTGTTCTGCATGCTGCTGGAACGCGAAGGCTACGTCCAGCTCGCTTACAAGCATGCCGTTTCGACGATTCAGCCCGTGACTCCGGTCGATCTTCAGGCGCATGAAGAAGCCGAAGACTGAGAACACTCCGGACCGAAGCTGAACTGATTTGAACGACGAACTCAAGGGCGAGGTCACGCGCGGCGCGCGTGCCCTCGTCGTCTATCCGCAGATGCGCGGCAGAGGCGACCTCGATACCGAGGCACGCCTCGAAGAGGCCAAGGGCCTCGCCCTGGCGATCGGTCTCGTTGTGGCGGAAGCCATGGCCATTCCGATCCGCGAACCCCGCGCCGGCACGCTCTTCGGCGAAGGCCAGATCCAGAACATCTCGGTCGCCTGCGAGCTGAACGAGGCGGAACTGATCATCGTCGACGGCTCGCTGTCGGCGATTCAGCAGCGCAACCTCGAAGAGAAGCTCAAGCGCAAGGTCATCGACCGGACCGGCCTGATCCTCGAAATCTTCGGTGAGCGTGCAGCGACTGCCGAGGGCCGCCTTCAGGTCGAACTGGCCCACCTGGACTATCAGGCCGGTCGCCTGGTGCGCAGCTGGACTCACCTGGAACGTCAGCGGGGCGGCTTCGGCTTCCTCGGCGGACCGGGTGAAACGCAGATCGAGGCGGACCGCCGCATGATCCGCGATCGCATGAGCAAGATCCGGCGGGAACTGGAACAGGTCCGCCGTACACGCGGTCTCCACCGTGATCGCCGCGAAAAGGCACCTTGGCCGATCGTGGCTCTGGTGGGCTATACTAACGCCGGAAAGTCTACGCTTTTCAATTACCTGACTGGTGCTGAAGTGATGGCGGAGGACTTGCTCTTCGCCACCCTCGACCCGACCATGCGGGCGATCCGCCTGCCGGCGGTCGAGAAGGCGATCCTGTCCGACACCGTGGGCTTCATCTCCGACCTTCCGACCCAGCTCGTCGCGGCGTTCCGCGCGACGCTGGAAGAAGTGAACGCGGCGGACGTGATTCTCCACGTTCGCGACATCCATAATCCCGACACGGAATCGCAGAAGCGGCAGGTTCTGGAAGTTCTGGCCGATCTTGGGGTGATCGGCGGGGAAGGGCAGAACGACGACGGAGAGGGCGCTGCGCCTTCGATCCCGATCATCGAGGTCTGGAACAAGTGGGACCTGCTGGACCCGACCCAGGCCGCGGACTTGCGCGATGTCATGGCGCAGCGCCCGGACGAAGTGATCGTCCCGGTCTCCGCACGGACCGGAATGGGCTGCGACTTCCTGCTAGAAACGGTCGGCGCCACGCTGACATCGGATGCGAAAGTCTACACGTTCGTGGTTCCCGCCGCAGACGGACAGCGCCTCGCATTCCTGCATGCGCGCGGCGAAGTCCTGTCCGAGGAAGACGCGGGCGAGGGGGATGAAGGCCCTCTGCTGCGCCTTCAGGTTCGACTGGCCGAGCGCGAACTAGGCCGTTTCAGCGCGCTCTGACGCTTTCACTTCCTGCCAATAGGCCTCCTGCTCGTCGAGCGGGAGGCCGTCGAACGACCTGCCGTCCCGCTGTGCGAAGGCTTCCATGGCGCGGAAGCGGCGTTCGAACTTGGCATTGGCGGCGCGCAGGGCATCCTCTGGCGCGATGCCATTGAGGCGCACGAGGTTCACCGCCGCGAACAGCAGGTCTCCGGCTTCTTCCAGCTTTTCGGCATCGGATGCCTCGGCCAGTTCGTCCATTTCCTCGCGCACCTTTTCGGCGGCGCCGCTGGGATCGGGCCAGTCGAAGCCGACGCGCGCTGCGCGCTTCTGGAGCTTTTCCGCGCGCATCAGGGCCGGCAGCGAGATCGCGACGCCATCGACAGCACTGGTTTCTCCCTTGGCGCTGCGCTCCTTGGCCTTGACCTTTTCCCAGCGCTCGGTCTGGGCGTCTCCGGTCTTGTCGTCACCGAAGATATGCGGATGCCGCGTTTCCAGCTTGTTCGAAATGGCGTCCGCCACATCACCGAAGGCGAAATGACCGTCTTCCTCGGCCATGCGGGCATGAAAGACCACCTGGAGCAGCAAATCGCCGAGTTCGTCACGCAGCGCCGCCAGATCCTCGCGGGCGATGGCATCGGCGACTTCGTAGGCTTCCTCGATCGTGTAAGGCGCGATCGTCGCGAAGTTCTGCGCAAGGTCCCATTCACAGCCGGACACCGGATCGCGAAGGCGTGCCATGATGGACAGGAGGCGGTCGAGCTGCTGGTGACGAGGTTCGGTCATTGTCACTGCCATTTAGAAAAGACACTTGTTGTGCAAGACAGAAATGTCACCGCTGTGCGCCAGCAGGTGTAGTCCTGCGATCAACCGGCGCACATGGCTGATAATATGTATTATGTTAAATATGTACCCACAGTGTTCGTGTTTAGCGTGTCGAAGTGCGTGCCATCGTAGCGTGCCTCGATGGTGATTTCCCAACCCTATCCGCACCGTGGCCACTCTCATCGAACCAGCTATGCCCGATGAGCATCGTTCGTTCACGACGCTCGATGATAGTGGCGAAGCTGTCGAGAATCTTCGCACCTGATGCCATCGACATTCGTCTGCTCGGAGATCGTCCCCTGCGCTTGATCCGGAAGAAATCGAGCGGAGGCGCGCGCAGGACTCATGGTTCCCACGATGAGCGCAGCCGACTCATTGCAAGCATCATATAAAGATATCTTTATATGATGCTTGACAGTAGCCCCTCCATGGTGTTCAAGGAACATGTCAAGGTTCCCCGCTTCAGGCATGACAGCGGGGCTAAGACGGGAAGCCGGTGGTGCCTTTCGGGGCAGAGTCCGGCGCTGCCCCCGCAACTGTAAGCGGCGAGTGGCGGTTCCATTTCGTGTCACTGAGCTTCGCACAAGGCTCGGGAAGGCCGGAACCACCGCGATGACCCGCAAGCCAGGAGACCTGCCTTCGGCGCCAAAACGTTCCTCGGACGGGGGTTCCTCCGGTGGATCGCGCTTGAAGCAAGGCCCGTGGCTTATGGCCACCTGAGCCGGACCGTGTCTTGCGCGTTCTTCCTTCGGCCCTTTCGCCCGGCAATCGCAGGTGATCGGTCGATGCTTCCAATCCTGTTCCGCTCCGTCTCCCTCCGACGAATGCGTCCGCGCGCCGTGTCGCGGGGCTGATCCCCGCGCCGACGCGGCGCGCCGCACACCTCGTCCATTTCGAACCGCAACGACGGACGGCGCCCGCGCCGGACCGAAGGAAACCTCGCATGCCTGTAACACGCGCCAGACCCGCCCTTCCCCACTCCGCCCTCGATCATGAGCTAGCCTTCTCCATCAAGAGCATTCGCTTCGACGAGGCGTATCGTCCCTCGGACAATACCCGCATCACGACGAACTTCGCCAATCTGGCCAGGGGCGAAAACCGCCGCGAGAACCTGCGCAATGCCTTGAGGATGATCGACAACCGCTTCAACGATCTGGCCGATTGGGATAATCCCGACGGGCAGCGCTACGGAGTCGAACTCGATATCATATCGGTCGACATGGAAGTGACCGGCGCGGGCGGAAGCCATTCGTTTCCCATGATCGAAATGCTGAAAATCGGCGTCCTCGACCGGAAGACCGACACGCTTATCGACGGCATCGTCGGGAACAACTTCTCCTCCTACGTACGCGATTACGATTTCAGCGTCGTTCTTCCGGAACACAACCGGGGCCGGGCCGCATTCGGCACGCCGGACGGTTTTGGCGACCTGCACGGAAATCTTTTCCGGATGTTCCTGATCTCGGAGGCATACAAAGCCAACTTCAGGAAGCCCCCGGTCATTTGCCTGAGCGTATCGAGCAGCAGGACCTATCACCGGACCGAAAATCGCCACCCGATACTCGGCGTCGAATATCGACAGAGCGAGTTCTCCTCGACCGACGAATACTTCGGCAAGATGGGCCTCAAAGCGCGCTATTTCATGCCTCGGGGCAGTGCCGCACCCATGGCGTTCTATTTTACCGGCGACCTGCTCGGCGATTACACCGGTCTCGAGCTTATCGGCACCATCAGCACGATGGAATCGTTCCAGAAAATCTACCGTCCCGAAATCTACAATGCCAACTCCGCGGCGGGACAGCACTTCCAGCCCAGTCTGGAGCACCAGGACTATTCGTCCACCCGGATCGTCTACGACCGCGAGGAACGCAGCCGCCTCGCCATCGAGCAGGGCCGGTTTGCCGAAGAGAACTTCATCAAACCCTACCGGCACGTCCTGGCGCAATTGTCCGCCAACCCCGCCCTCTGAAAAGTCGGAACACAAGGTCATTCCTCATGAAAACACTGTTGCCCACATCGACCGCCGGCAGCTTGCCCAAGCCTTCCTGGCTGGCCGAGCCGGAGAAACTCTGGTCGCCCTGGAAGCTGGAGGGCGAGGAACTGGCGGCCGGCAAGCAGGATGCCCTGCGCCTGGCCGTGGACGATCAGCGGCAGGCGGGCATCGACATCATTGGCGACGGCGAGCAGACGCGCCAGCATTTCGTCACGACGTTCATCGAGCATCTCGGCGGCGTTGATTTCGAGAAGCGCGAGACCGTCAGGATCCGTAACCGCTACGATGCCAGCGTGCCGACGGTCGTCGGTCCCGTCACCCGTCCGAAGCCGGTCTACGTCGACGACGCCAGATACCTGCGGGCCCAGACCGATCAGCCGATCAAATGGACGCTGCCCGGCCCCATGACGATGATCGATACGCTCTACGACGCCCATTACCGGAGCCGCGAAAAGCTGGCCTGGGAATTCGCCACGATCCTCAACCGGGAAGCCAGGGAACTGGAAGCTGCGGGCGTCGATATCATCCAGTTCGACGAACCGGCCTTCAACGTATTCTTCGACGAGGCGAACGACTGGGGGATCGCCACTCTCGAAAAAGCCGCCGAAGGACTGAAGTGCGAAACGGCGGTCCACATCTGCTATGGCTACGGCATCAAGGCGAATACCGACTGGAAGAAGACCCTGGGATCGGAATGGCGGCAGTATGAGGAAACCTTCCCCAACCTGCGGAAGTCCCGGATCGACATCATCTCGCTGGAATGCCACCACTCCCGCGTTCCGCTGGACCTGGTCGAACTCATCCGCGGAAAGAAAGTGATGGTGGGCGCCATCGACGTCGCCTCCGACACGATCGAGACGCCGGAAGAAGTGGCCGAGACCTTGCGCAAGGCGCTCCAGTTCGTCGATGCCGACAAGCTCTATCCGTCCACCAACTGCGGCATGGCGCCGCTGTCTCGCCGCGTGGCGCAGGGCAAGCTGAAAGCTCTCGGCGAAGGCGCGGCGATCGTCCGCAAGGAACTCTCGGTCTGACAAACGCCGAGGTTCACCACGCCCGACGACCCGCCGGAAATAGTCGGTGGGGCGTCGGGTTGGAGGTGCGATATTCGCCTCCCCCAGATTTTCGCAAATCTTCGCTACTTCAGCAGGCTGCGAGCCATCGATAAGGCCGGTGCTGTGCTATGAAAATCATCATATCGTGCCGCTACGTTCGAGCGGGCGCGATCATTGCTGGATCTGGAAGCCGCTTAGCTGGATGATCACCACCAGACCGATGATGATTGCGGCCCAGATCAGCGCCAGCTTGAGCTTGATGCCCATCGGAGTCGACCGGAACCGCGAACCGCTGGTGACGAGAATGAGCGAACCGATCACGGAGATGACGGCGACGATCATTCCTGTCTGGCTCATGGTTCGATCACCATCCCGTCAAATGCGACCCGGACGTTCTCGGGCACTTCGCCGCTGAGTGTGGCATAATCCATGCTCTTGTCGAGATGCGTCAGGACGGCCTGGCCCACGCGGCAGACCTCGGTGATCTCCAGCGCCATGCCGAGATGCGCGTGCGTCGGATGCGGTTCGCGGCGCAGGCAATCGACCACAAGAAGATCGGCGCCGTAGCACAAGTCGATCATACCTCGGGTGATTTCGCTGAAATCAGTCATGTAACAGACTGATTTTCCGTCACAATCGAAACGGAATGCAGTCGATTCCGTCGGGCCGTGCGGCATCTGCACATGGTCGACCCGGAAACCTTCGCAGAGCCGCAAGGTATCGAGATTGTCGAGCGAGATCAGCGTCGGATAGCCGAATTGCCCGGCGAAGACGTAACCGAAGCGCTGGCGAAGGCGTCGCACTGTTTCCGAATTCGCGAATCCCGGTATCGGCCCGGCGCGGCCGTAGCGCAGCGGCCGCAGGTCGTCGATGCCGTGGCAATGGTCGGCGTGATCGTGGGTCCAGAACACCGCGTCGATCCGGTGAATGTCGTTGGCCAGAAGCTGCGCGCGCAAGTCGGTCGAGGTATCGACGAGAATGCGGCTGCCGACGTCGCTTTCCAGCATGATTGACACGCGTGTGCGGCGGTTTTTCGGCTCGCCCGGATCACAAAGGCCCCAGTCCGCTCCGAATTCGCCGCCCAGGCGCGGCACGCCTGTCGAGGTGCCGCTGCCGAGAATGGTAACCTTCACGCGGCAGCTTTCCTGAACAGATTAAAGAAGTTGCGCGTCGTTGTTGCGCCGAGTTGTTCGACGGAAATGCCGCGCAGATCGGCCACGAACCTTGCCGTATCGGCCGTATAGGCCGGTTCGCAGCGCTTGCCGCGATGCGGGACCGGAGCGAGGAACGGGGAGTCCGTTTCCACCAGGATACGATCTTCGGGAATGGTCGGAACTACGTCCTGCAAGTCCTTGGCATTCTTGAAAGTCACGATGCCGGAGATCGAGATCGAAAGGCCAAGATCGAGAACTTTCCGGCCGAAATCGGCGCTGGCGGTGAAGCAGTGGATCAGCGCCGGGAAGGCTCCCTTCCCCATCTCCTCCTCGAGGATACGGAACGTATCGTCCTCGGCATCGCGCGTGTGGATGATGAGCGGCAGGCCGGTTTCGCGCCCGACAGTGATGTGCGTGCGGAACAGGGCCTGTTGAACCTCTCGGTCTGACTTGTCGTAATAGTAGTCGAGCCCGGTTTCGCCGATGCCGATGACTTTGGGATGGCGGGTTGCTTCGAGCAGCGCCGCTTCTCCGAGATCGGCGTGCTGGTCGGCTTCATGAGGATGAATGCCGACCGAGGCCCAGACGTCGGGATGGCGGGCAGCCGTGCCGACCACCCTCTCCCACTCGCTGCGCCGCGTCGAGATGTTCAGGAATCCGCGAATGCCTGCCGCGCGGGCACGGTCCAGGACGCCGTTCTGGTCCTCGACGAGCCCTTCGTATTCGAGATGGCAATGCGAATCGATGAGCATCAGGTGCTGGCCTCTTCCGGGAGTTCGAGGCGGGGGAACACGCCCACGGGCTTGTCGACCTTGAAGCCGGTGGCGACGAGCGAGGCGAACCAATCCTTGTCAGCGAGCGCGGCATAGTCCCGTGCATCAGCGGCAAGGCCCATCTGGTCGAGCAGCTTGTCGATCGAGGTCGGCACGACCGGGCGAACCGCGATGGCCAGATCGCGCACGACGCGGAACAGCATCATCAGCACGGCTTCCATGCGCTCCGGATCGGACTTGCGGAGCGCCCAGGGCGCCTGCTCATCGACGTACTGGTTGCAGGCGAAGACGGCGCGCATCCAGGCTTCCAGGCCTTCGCTGAAGGAGAGTTCGTCGAAGCTCTTGCGCAGGCCGGTGATCCCCTCTGCAACGGCGGCAAGCAGCGTGGCATCGGCTTCGGTTTCCGGAAGTCCGGCCTTAACAACGCCGTCCATGTTCTTGAAAATCATGGAAAGGCTGCGCTGTGCGAGATTGCCGAAGCTGTTCGCCAGTTCCGCGTTCGCGCGGGTGACGATTGCATCGGGCGACCACGAGCCGTCCTGTCCGAAGGCCACTTCACGCAGGAAGAAATAGCGCAGGGTATCGACGCCGAAGGTCTCGGCCAGGCCGATCGGGTCGGTCACGTTGCCGAGCGACTTCGATTCCTTCTGCCCGCGATTGAGCAGGAAGCCGTGGCCGAAGACCTGCTTGGGCAGATCGAGACCGGCGCTCATCAGGAATGCGGGCCAGTAGACCGTGTGGAAGCGGACGATATCCTTGCCGATCAGGTGGACGTCGGCCGGCCAGAACTTCGCGAAATCGCCGGTTTCCTCGGGGAAGCCGAGGCCGGTGATGTAGTTCGTCAAGGCGTCTACCCAGACGTACATCACATGGTTTTCGCTGCCGGGGACCTTGATCCCCCAGTCGAAGCTGGTGCGCGATACCGAAAGGTCGCGCAGGCCGCCTTCGACGAAGCGCAGGATTTCGTTCTTGCGGGTTTCGGGGCGAATGAAGTCGGTCGAATTGTAGAGTTCGATCAGCTTGTCCTGGTATTTGGACAGGCGGAAGAACCACGATTCCTCGACGGTCCATTCGACCGGCGTACCTTGCGGAGAGAGCTTTTCGCCGTTCTCTCCGGCAACGAGTTCGCCTTCGTCGTAATAGGCTTCGTCGCGGACCGAGTACCAGCCCTCATAGCGGTCGAGATAGAGGTCGCCATTGGCTTCCATCCGGCGCCAGAGTTCCTGCGTGGCGGCATGGTGGCGCGGCTCGGTGGTGCGGATGAAGACATCGTAACCGATGTTCAAAGCGTCGCACATGTCCTTGAAGTGCGCGGACATTTCCGTGGCGAGTTCGGCCGGGGTAATGCCGAGATCGCGGGCCTTCTGAGCCATCTTCAGGCCGTGTTCGTCGGTTCCGGTCTGGAAGCGGACATCGAAGCCTTCCGCCTTCTTGAAGCGGGCGATGACGTCGGCGGCGATCGCCTCGTAGGCGTGGCCGATATGGGGCTTGCCGTTGGGGTAGCTGATCGCGGTGGTAATGTAATAGGGCTCGCCCATGCGGCGTCGCGCTTTCTTTTCAAGAGTGTCAGAGCATTTTCTAATCAGGTGGAATCACCTGATGACTCGGAAAATGCGGCAAACCAACAACCTAGAGCAGTTGATCCGATGCAGTCGGATCGGGAGCTGCTCTACCGAACCGCTTCTCTAGGCATCGCGGTCGAAGCCAGCAACCCGCCAATTTCCATAATCAGGAGCCCGGCGTCGAAATTGTAGGTCGGCGCCTGGGTGGACAGCTTCGTGAGCGTGCCATGGGCCTCGATCAGCCGCATCTGGCGTGCCGGGGAGGCTTGCGCCAATTCGTTGGCCAGCACGGTGCGCGCCAGTTCCAGCGTTGCCAATTGCCGGTCTCGCGCCGGTCTCGCGCCCATTTCCTCGGCCAGGCTGCCGCGCAATTGGTATTCGTAGTCGCCTTCGCGCAGGATCTGCATCATCAGCCGGTGGATCGCGCCGAGGTCGTGCTCCACGAAGTTCAGGGCCACGCCGGGGGAGCCGTGCGCGGCGGCTATGGCGGCGCGGCGCGTCTCGGCATCGGACTGCGGCAGGTCGCGGCGGATGACCTCGTCGAGTTCACCTTCGTCCAGTGCGGCGAAGCGCAGGACGCGGCAGCGCGAGCGAATGGTCGGCAGCAGGCGTCCGGGCTGGTGGGCGAGCAGCAAGAAATAGGTTCCCGCAGGCGGCTCTTCCAGTGCCTTGAGCAAGGCGTTGACCGCACTCTTCTCCATGTCGTCCGCCGGATCGATGATGATCGCGCGGCGATCGCCCATGGTGGGCTTGGTCACGAGGCGACGGATCATCTCGCGGACCTGGTCGACCGAGATGTTGCGCTTGGTCTGGTAGGGCTTGCCCTCGGCCTTCTTCTTCGCCTCGTCGTCGTTCGCGGGAAGATGTTCGAGAATGTGGATGTCCGGGTGCATTTCCGGATCGGGGCGCGGCTCGCCGGGATTCCGTACGAGCTGCGCGGCGGCCGTGCGCGCGAAGGCGGCCTTGCCGAGGCCCTTGCTTCCCGCCAGCAGCCAGGCATGGTGCATGCGTTCGGAATCGAGCGCGGAGAGCCACTCGTTCCATGCGGCCCGCTGGCCGATGAACGGCAGGTCGTCACTCATCGGATTTCGTCCAGTGCGGCAAGAATGCGCGTGCAGGTTTCCTCCGGCGTTCCGTCGCCGTCGATACGGGCGAAGCGCTCCGGTTCGGCATCCGCGAAGCGGGCGAAGGCCTGCGCCACGCGGTCGTGATAGGCAGCCTCGCGCCCGCCGATCAGATCGGTGCCGTCGACGTCGCGCAGCGCGAGGCGCTGGGCCGCTATCTCCGGGGACACTTCGATGAGAACGGTCACGTCCGGAAGCATGTCGAGGCTGCCGATCCCGTGGAGCGTACGGATGTCTTCATCCGAAAGCCCGCCGCCGCCGCCCTGATAGGCACGGCTCGAATCAAGGAAGCGGTCGCAGATCACCCAGGCGCCGCGTTCCAGTGCAGGCCGGATCAGCCTTTCGACATGGTCCGAGCGGGCAGCGGCAAACAACAGCGCTTCGGCGCGCGCACCCCAGCCTTGCCCTTCGACCCCGTCCAGCACGAGCGCTCGGATCGCCTCGGCCCCGGCGGTGCCGCCCGGCTCACGCGTGGTCACAACTTCGACGCCCCGCGCGCGCAGAGCTTCGGCCAACAGGCGAGACTGGGTGGACTTGCCGGCCCCTTCCCCACCTTCCAGTGCAATGAATCGTCCCCGGATCATGAGAAGAAGCTGATAAGCCCGTTCATCAGTCTGTCCAGCGGTCCGGCGACGCCGACGTCCTTGCCGGCGTAGAGCGGTATATGGCCCGGCGCGAGACCGTCGACCTTGATCTCCAGTTCGCCGACCTGATCGCCCTTGCGGATCGGCGCGACCAGCGGTCCCTTGTAATGGACTGCCAGCGAGACTTTCTCGTGCCCGCCCCTGGGCAGGGTGGCATGAACCTCGCGGTCGGCGACGAGCGGCACCTCGCGGGCATCGCCGTCCTGCACTTTCGCCTGGGCCACAGGCTGGCCCTGATCGAAGAGATGGCGCGCTTCCCAGGCCGAGAAGCCCCATTCGAGGAGCGCCTTGGCGGCATCGTCGCGAACTTTCGGCAGCGGCGATGCGGCCAGCATCATGACCAGACGCCGCCCGCCCCGCTCGGCGGTACCGAGGAAGTTGTAGCCGGCCTCGCGGGTATAGCCGGTCTTGATGCCATCCGCGCCGGGGATCACGCCGACCGTCGGATCGTGGCTACGCAGAGGGATGTCGCGCCACATGTAATGCTTCACGCCCGAGAACTCGTGATAGAGCTGCGGGTGGCGTGTGATCATGGCATCGGCCAGCTTAACCATGTCGCTGGCGGTAATGTACGTGTTGCCGTCGTCCATCCAGCCATTGGGCGTGTGGTAGTGGCTGCCGGTCATGCCGATGCGGTGTGCGGCGGCGTTCATCATGGCGGTCCAGGCGGTGACGCTGCCTGCATATCCCTCGGCGAGGACCACGGCACCGTCGTTGGAGGAGGCGGTCATGACACCGTGGAGCAGGTCGCGGACGGTAGGATGATCCTTTTCCGTCAGATACATGGACGTGCCTTTTGCGAACCATTCCTTGGCCGTTTCCGGACGGACGGACATGCGCCGGTCAAGGCTGAGGCGGCCTGCATCAATCTCCTCGAAGGCGACGAAGGCGGTCATGACCTTGGTGACCGAGGCCGGCAGGAACGGCACGTCCGGGCGGCGCTGCACGAGTACCTGGCCGGAACCGATGTCCACCAGGATGCTGACCGGAACCGGCGCCAGTTGAGGCGGCGGTGCGGGAATCGCGGCACTGGCGGCGCTGGACAGGCTGGCGGCGACGACGCTCGCCGGAGCGGCGAGCAGGAGGGCAAACTTCAACAAGGATTTCAAGGCGCGACTTCTCCCCGCGCGCCCAGGACGGACGCGGTGGCCTGCGCGAAACGACCCGACATCAATCCGCGCGCTGGATTCGTGCGTCGCTATACCCTGCCGCCCTGGCCTTCTCCAGCGCTGCGGCGGCTTGTGCACGGTTTGCGAAGGGCCCTGTCTGGACGCGCCAGAACTTGCCTGCCGTGGTCACGGTTGCACCCAGTTGGGCAGCTGCCTTGTGCGCGTTCGCTTCGACGGAAAAGGCGCCGATCTGCACGACCTCCCCGCCTTTCGGAACCGGAGGCTTCGCGGACGGCTTCGGGCCGGGAACTTGAGGTGCTGAAGAGGCCGGCTTTCGGGGCGCCGGATTGGGTATGGCCGCTGTTGTTGCCGGGGGCAGCGTCTTGGCCTTGGGAACGGGTGTCGAAGAAGCGAGGGGCAACGGAGCCGGTGCAGCTTGTGCGAGCGGCCCCTTCGGCATCGTCGGCGGAGTGGAAGGGGGCGGCAGGAGCGGCGACTGGTCGGCGAGCTTGCGGCGCAGGACCTTGAGCAGGCCTTCCGGCGTTTCCATGCGCTCGGGCACCTTGTTGCCCGAACGAAGCGCGGCGCGTTCGACTTCGGGAGGATTGACGCGGCGAACGCGGACGGGGGCATGGCTGCCCGGTGCCAGACCAAGCTGGGTGGCAGCGTCCGCCGAAAGCTCCACCAGTGCCTCATTGACCATAGGGCCGCGCCGTTCGAGCCGGACGAGGATAGTGCGGCCGCTGTCCAGCGCGGTTACTTCCACATAGGAGGGCAGCGGCAAGGTCTTGTTGGCGCCGGTCGTTCCGGCCCCTTCCCCGATGACGGCATACCCTACGGCATCGTAGTTGAGCTGGTCCGTCGGCGTCCAGGTGACGTTGCCGACGGTAAACGGCTCGCCCACCGTCACGGGATAGTCCGCAGCCGGTCCCGTCGTCGGAGCCGGGCCCGCCTCAGACCCCATGACCGGGGCAGCAAGGATCAGCGCCGCGAGCGGCAGGGTCAGGTTAACGGGCAATCTCATCTGCAAGCAATCCCACGGACAACGCGTAGTAGTTCGAGCAGTTGTACTGGAGGATCACCCGATAATTGCCGGTTAACAGATAGGCGGGCGTTCCCGGCCCATCGGGCTGGAACAGCGAGGCCTGCACATCGCTGCCGATGGCACTCTGCGGCGTCACCCCCAGCGCGCGCCATTCGGATACCGACTTCCACTGGCCATGACGGGCGTGGACCCGGTCGCAGGTGGGTGCGGCCAGCTTTGAGGCATAGGCGTTGGCGTCGAACCCGGCGGGCAGCGAAACGCGCACGCCCCAGGGTTGGCCTGGACGCCAACCGGAATCGCGAAAATAGTTGGCGATCGAGGCAATGGTGTCGGCCGGGCTGGTGAAGATGTCGCGCGTGCCGTTGCCGTCGCCATCCACCGCCAGACGGAGATAGACGCTTGGAAGGAACTGCGGATAACCGAAGGCCCCTGCCCAGCTGCCCTTCAGCCGGTAAGTCGGGACGCCCTGATCCACCATCTTGAGCAGCGCAATCAGCTCGCCTTCGAACAGGCCCCGGCGGCGCCCTTCCCAGGCAAGGGTCGCCAGCGAGCGCGCGAGATCGAAGTCGCCCACATAACTGCCGTAGTTCGTTTCATGCCCCCAGATCGCGAAGAGCACCGGCGCGGGCACGCCATAGCGTCGCTCGATCGAGGGAACGATTCCGGAAAGGTCGGCATAGCGCGCGCGCCCACGGGCGATGATGTTCGGCCCGACGTGCTGGGCGATGTACGGTCCGATCGGCGGAGGCGTGCTCGCGCGGCTTGGCTGTGCCGAATCGAGTTCGACAACGCGTTGATTCGGCGTCAGCCCCGTCAATACGCGCGAAATCGTCGCTTCGCTGACGCCTTCCCGGCGCGCGCGCGCGCCAACCGTTTGCAGATAGCTCTCGAAGCTCTGCGCAGGAACGGCCTGGCTGCCGATGTTCTGGACAACCGGTTGCGCATCCGAGGAGACCATCGGCACCATGGCAAGAACGGTGGCAGCTAGCGGAAAGCGCAAGGAACGAAGCTTCGAAGCAAAAGTCATCGCCTGCAAATCTGGCACAATGCCACGCTCTTGCAAATGGCCGCCGCGCATCCTCCGTGGAAAGTCACCGCAAGCGGATTGCTGTCTGTCCCAATCAGACTTTGCAGGCGGGGCTTGCAAGCGGCTGCGATTTCTCTATTCGCTGGGACCAACGGACAGGTGGCCGAGTGGTTTAAGGCAGCGGTCTTGAAAACCGCCGTGGGTGTAAGCTCACCGTGGGTTCGAATCCCACCCTGTCCGCCAAGTGCCCTTCCCAAGACATCCCCAAAAGTCCAAAAAACGGCTGATTTTAGCCGATTTTTCTGCTATCATCGGTTTCGCTTTTACCCGCTTTGTTCCACTCTAGCCCACGGCAGAGTGGGGTACAAAGTGGGGTATCGTGCTAACGGACAAACAGGTGCTGAACGCCAAGCCGAGAGAGAAGGCTTACAAGCTTTCGGATTCGGGCGGGCTGTTCCTCTATGTGACGAAAACCGGCCTCAAATCCTGGCGGATCAAATTCAAATTCGAAGGCAAGGAGAAGCTCCTGACCTTCGGGTCCTACCCGGACGTCAAGCTAAGCAAGGCTCGGGACAAGCGAGATGCCGCTCGCAAACAGATCCAGGAAAATGTTGACCCTTCTGGGGTTCGTAAGCGTGCTCTCGAGACCAAAGCGGCTGAAGCCGCTGAGTTGGCGAAGCTGGTTACCTTCGAATCTGCCGCTCGAACCTGGTTTGGAATGCACGCCTCTCGTTGGACGCCGGTCCACGCGGACGACGTGATTACAAGCCTCGAGCGTGATGTGTTTCCTCTGCTGGGAGCAATGCCTGTCGTGGCCATCGATGCGCCTGCAGTGTTGAAGACGCTTCGTGTCGTAGAGGATCGCGGAGCAATTGAGACGGCCAAAAGGCTGAGGCAGCGTATTTCAGCCGTGTATGCCTATGCAATCGCTGAAGGGATTGTCCGGCACGATCCGGCAGCAATCGTAGGTAAGGCGCTGAAGCCGCTTCCCAAGAAAGGAAAACAGCCAAGTACGCGCTTCAGGCATATGGGCTTCAGAGCGTGAACAGCAGCACGTCGGCTTTCCTAACGGCGCTCTACGTGCCGATGGTACCGCTCCTCCAATGGGCAACAATGCGCCGACCACCGCAAACGACGACATGGATAGGGATTGCGCTTGCATTTATCGGCTTGGCGTTGCTTGCTGGCCCGGACGCCTTCCATCTCGGCCTTGGTATCGGCGAGATCGCTACGCTGTTCAGCGCCGTCGCCATTGCTGGTGAGATCATCCTTATCGGGCGGTTTGCATCCGTGGTCGACAGTAGCCGGGTGACCGTTGTGCAGCTCCTAGTGGGGGGCGGCTTGTCCTTCGCCGCTATGCCCTTCGCGGGAGAAGCTATTGAGGCGGCACTGACTGATTACGAGCGCGACCTGTTTCCGCGCGCGGAAGTAGTCGCGCAGGCTTCGGCCGACAATCTCAAGCGTTTCTTCAGCGATGACGCCCCGCACAGCGTGATTGGCCTCTTTAGCGGCCGAGCATAATCATGCGGGTTAGCGGCTATCTCCGAACATCGCCTACAAGTTTCTGCCCGTCGTGGGTCGTTGTCCCACCAACGGACCAACGGCCGCTATCGTCAATCGCTGACGCTTGTTTGAGTTGCGTAAAGTCCTGATCTGGTCGCGACCTGCCGGTCGCGCCCTGCCCTGCTGCGCCAACTTAGCCGTCCTTCAGGTGGTCTCTGCCGATCCCTGATAGCGGCCGTGCGTTGCCATGGTCGGTCACAATCTGAACGGATGACCGGTATGGATGGGTCGGATTAACACCCTATACGACCAAAATGTCGGGGGAAGCGGACTTTGCCTGCTACGTTGAGCGCATTGATCAAAGGGCGCCGATGGGAATATCCATGCACGCCTTTGGGCAGCCATGTTCGCGAAACGAACCAATATAGGCATTGCGCATGTTTATTAATGCAAAATTTAATTGATCCACCATTCTTCGGTTATTGTACGGCACAGCGCCTATGAGTTTTCTTTTGGCTTCCATAGCTGACTTGCAATGGTCGTTATCAGAAAATTGGCTGAAACGGTAGGTTTCGGAGCAACGCTGCGCTTCTTCAGCATATCGGTTAAGGTCCGGCTTTACCCGGTCCGATTGGCTCCCGATGCGAAGCGCCTCAATTCCGAAATGCAATCCGACACAGAGAACCGCAATCAGTATGCTACCCGTTGCAATCACGCCTATTCGCGCGCCGATGCCCATTAAGTATTCCTCTTCTCAGGCCTCATGATAATTTGCGCAATCGTGTATGCAAGCGGAAGCGAAACTTGGTTGGACGTCCGCAGATGTCGGCGCAGGCGGACATATTGAAAATGGATAGGTGACTCTTATAATCTATGCACCTGACGTGATCGCCCTCCGATCGTTGTTGTGTATAGCCCCTTGATGCAGGCTTTTATAGCCGCTTCAATGAGTTCGCGAGACCAAAACCACCCACGAATGTCGATGTCGGAAAACGTATGGAGATTTTTCACAACTTCAGATTGAAACACGACCGTCTCTGGGAAATCCACGCTACGAACCCAGTGACCAGCGTAGCTTTTGTCGACTATCCGTACATCTGTGCGCATCGGATCCACTGCTTCTATGTTGCGCGCTGGCATCACGGCGTGAAACGGGATGGCGTTATCCTGAGTTTCAATCGTCATCGGAAGACGGTCGAGCGACCCTGGGTCCAAAGTCTCGATTAAAGTCACTAAACGGTCCGAAAGGAACCAGACATGGCCTCCGGTGGAATAAAAGTCAGTGAGGTCCTCTGAAGCACCTTCAAACGTCACAAATGGCGCCGGTAGCGTTGAAAGCGATATTCGCTGCATGGTTCGAGCACCTGTCCATGGAGCCTGTTCCATTGACGGCTGATTTTGCCAATCAGGCCTGAGGATATAATCCCGGTTGCTGTGAACCTTGAAAAATCGCTCCTCGATAGCACCGGTGATGGGGGCGCGAAAAAGCCGGTCTTCGCCGGTTGGCACCTGCGCTAGCAATGTCCCAATGGAGATGGCTGCAGTCATGACTTTTCACAGGAGATAGAGAGAAACTCCAAGGCTTTGCCGCGACTAACATCGAAAATCGGCATCATAGCGTCGGCATTGCAGCCGATGGTCAAGCTGAGACGAAGCGTTGCACGTACGCATCCGCTGAGCGGCGCCTTGCCGGTGGAGTGATGGATCGGTCTTAAGGTCGCAGTTATTTGCGAACTTAGGAGCGGTGTTTGTGGGGCGGATCACGGTTTTCGGCGGGCCTGAACG
>PJTY01000257.1_pt1 | contig 32296 bp, 30 predicted proteins | sample 1512121 | NCBI WGS metagenome assembly PJTY01 (sample SAMN08177680, study PRJNA422409) | Soil metagenome, whole genome shotgun sequencing project. | isolation source: Soil enriched (2) on filter paper: alkali lignin treatment | place: USA: Madison | collected 2015-01-15 | reverse complement strand
CGGCATTGATGCAAATGGCGTCACGCGCGCATTGTTCGGCAATCCGCAGACCGGCCCCTTCTTTGTTGCGGGAGCACAGCAAGGCGACACGCTCGCGATACACATCCGCAAGCTGACGCCCAACCGGGACTGGGCAGAGAGCCTCGACACGATCGTGACACGCGTACTGGGGGCGGGCTTGAGTGCAAAAGCGTCCGATCTTGGCCGGCCAGTGCGATGGCGCCTCGATCGGGAGAGCGGATTTGCAACGCTCGAGGAGCCTGGAGATCGATTGAAAGACTATCGCGTCCCATTGCGACCAATGCTCGGCGGCGTCGGCCTGGCGAGTGGCTTTGCTTCGCCTCCACTATCGACGGGGGATACCGGTCGTGCAGGCGGCAACATGGACTTTCCCGAGGTGGTTGCGGGTAACACCGTCTTTTTGCCAGTCCAGCAACCCGGCGCGCTGCTGTATCTGGGTGACGCACACGCGCTCCAAGGGGACGGCGAAACCTCCCAATATGCGCTCGAGACATCGATGGACGTCGAATTCTCGGTCGAGATCATCAAGGGAAGCGCCATCATGATGCCCAGGATCGAATCGCCTGATGAGATCATCGCGCTGGGGCAAGCCGGCTCGCTCGACGAGGCCACGAGGGCCGCAACCACGGGTTTGATCCAATGGCTGCAGCAGGATTATGGGTTGAGCCTGTCCGACGCGGCAAAGGTGTTGGGAAGTGCAGTGCGCTATTCAATCCCGAACCTCGCGGGCCGAAGTGTTGGCGTGGCTGCGCGCATTGACAAGGCCTTGCTTTCGGCTCGATAGTAACCATCTGCAGGAACGGCTTCTTAGCGAGCCACGGCGCATAGCTGCCGTCACAGCTTTAGCCGTTCACGATCTGCCTATGTTGAAGCCAAGATTGATCGGGTGGCGGCGCAGCGCATCGGCTAACAATGATAGCGCGTCCTGCATTCTCCTTCTGCCACTATCGATTGACATGATTGACCTTGCGGATGAAGCACGGTGCTTCAGCCTTGGACGCATAGCAGTCGTTTCCCGGGGGGCGACCCATCACGGACACTCAGCATCCGATCTTCGCTCCTTATGTGCAGACCGTCAGCTATCCCGTCGACTGGCGACCAGCTATCGGCGCTCCGCTACTCCGCAGGCGTCGCGGCGCGGTGTCCGTAACTGAGCACGCTAGTAATCCGCCAAGTGCCATCCTGCTTTGCCCAGACCATCACGAACTTGGCGATTCCCTCGCACCGTCCCGTCGCCAGTTCACAGAAGCGGTGTTCGCCTTCCTCGATCGCGCCGTAGTCCTTGATCGGATAGACGCGAAACGTCGCCGGGATCAGCTCGCGCTTCACCTTCCCGCAAATATATTTGCGAACGCCGTCCACCATCGCATCACGCTCGAACGTCGCGCCGCCAGTATCGTGATAAAAGGCCACTTTCGGATCGAAATAGCCGGAGAAGGTCGGCAGGTCGCAGCGATTGTACGCGTCGAACACCTTGGCATCGAGCGCGCCGATTTCCGTCGTCAGCGGATCGGCCGGAGACGACACGGGTGTCGCGAGCAGTGTCGCGGCAACGGCAATGGTGGTGAACATGATTTTGGTCCTGTCAGTTCATCTGGCCGCGAAGGAAGGCAATTAGCTTTGGATTGCTGCCGGTGAGCTCAAGGATGGGCAGGATGATCCGCCACCCGTTATCGCTGTTGGTCAGGATGACGATCCCGTCACCGCTCACGCGATCGATCGCGGCAAATGTGAAGGCCCCGGCATCCTTGCCGGTGTGGAGCATCGTCGCGCCCTCCGGAAAGCCGAGGAGTTGCCAGCCCAGTCCGAAGCCGGTCCAGGGTGGGCAAGTGGTCGCTTTCGTTCCCGCACATATCCCGGGTGTCAAATCGGCTTGCAATTTGCTGCGCTCCGCCGAGACAGACGCAATCAGGCCCCGGTCGTTGCGGGCATCAATGAGGAAGCGCGCATAATCACGCGCCGTTGCGTGAGCCAGATCGGCAGCGTTGTATCGCGTCACACGCTCGACAGGCAGCGGCTTGCCTACATCGTTGTATGGCACCGCGATTTGCATCGTCGCGCCTTGCGCCGACACATAGCCTGAGGCGCGCATGCGGGCAGGAGCGAACAGCCAGCGGCCCGCAAGCGTCTCGAACGACTGCCCGGTGCGACGCTCGGCATAGCGCGCTGCATATTGATAACCTTCGCCCGAATAGCCGGTGGTCGTGCCGGGGTCATGATAGAAAGCCAGGCCCTTTGCATCGCGCCAGTTCGGCAATCCGGTTTGATGGCTTAGCGCCATGCGGACCGTCAACTTCATCCGTCGTGGATCGTGCGACAGATCGGGGTCGCTCCAGTAGCGATCCATCGGCTCATCGAGCGACAGCTTGCCGGCCGACACCAGTCGCAGGATGACCTCTGCCGTTAGCGGCTTCGTCAGCGATGCGAGATTGTAGGGCGTGGAAACGGTCGCCGCGCGGTTCGGTCCCGCCATGCCCCAAGCCCCAGTCGACACGATCCGTCCGTTGCGGATCACGGCTATCGACGCGCTCTCCACGCGCTGTTCGCGCAGGGTTGCGGTCATATCTGGCAGCGCGCCGCTCTTTCTGGCGTCCGCCGCAGAGGCCCAGGCCGCCAGCGCGGTCAAACTGCCGAAGATTGTCCGTTTCATCACACTAACTGTATTACTCATATGACACGGCTAGCAGCATCGAAGTTCGGTCGCAACTTGGATCGTATTTCGCATCGATGTGACGGACCTAAGAACCGCTACGAGATTCCCGAATTGCTTTCGGTTTCGGGATAGGCTGGCGAGGCAATAAGCCGTATTTTCCGGGGGAGGCTCGGTGAAAGCTGGTCCTAATTGAAATTTCGGTGAGGCCACATTTGAATTGGGATGACAGCTTCTGGCCCAAATTGTCGTTGAGCACATCTCTTGCCGATGGCAGGTATGTCTCATGCCCTGCCTTCCGGCGTGCGACCCTTATACGACATTCAGACGCAGATTTTTGGCCCCAGCTGCGGACGTTCCGCTTTTCCAGCAGGTCGCGACCAATCCAAGTCGTTCCTGAATAGGTGCGCGACTGGCCGTTCCATGTCGTAACCCGCCGTTCCCTTCGAGCCGCTTGGAGCAGTGCACTGGTTACGGCCGTTCCCAGACTAAAGCACCGTCAATAATTGCTCCCATCCGCTTGATGCGAGTTGAGGCATGTTTTGCCGACCCGGGTAGCTTTACTCGGTCAGGGCCGGGAGCCGAGATGCTGCAGATTTGTCAGCGCGACGATGTTCGGCCCCGGGAACCCGTAGGAGCCCCTGAACTGATCCGCCAAGGCCCTGACGGCCGCTTGGAATTCGCTCAACGTGATGCGACCAAAGACCTTGGGTGCCCAGTCATTGAAGAAAGATAGTGACTCCGACCTCGCCCACAGACCAGTGGCGGCGAAGCGCGGCGCGTATATGATCATCCGCGGCCACCAGTTCTCGTAATCCGTTCCATCCTTCACAATCATGCTCCGAAGAAAGAGCAGAATGTCCGCCTCGACCAGCTTATCCACGGCAGGAAAGCTGGCTGCATAGAGCTCGGAGATGAGGTCGGAGTAGAGGTCGTATTGCCGCGACTGAAGCCGCTGCTTCCTTATTTCAAAGCTCGGAAGATGCTGCGCGAATACCCGGAAGGTGGTGGTGATGGGGCCGTCGCCCCGGTCGCGCCCCTCGACGAGGTAGGAGTGCCCGACGGCTCGGCCAAGCAGGTCGAAACGCTGCTCCTGAATAAGGATGGCCGTGGCCCCAATGAACCCCTCGTAGCACATCATCCGGTAGGAATCGAAGTTTCCATCGCTCCATTGATTCACGCCGGCTGGCCGATACATCAGCCGGCCCATTTGCTCAAAAATCCTTAGCACCTTGTCGAATCCAGCGCCGGAGAAGCGCGCTTCGGTGAGCAATATGTCGTTCAGGTGCCGCAGCGCTGGACGCATGGTTGCAGCAGCCGCGATGATAGCCTCGTCCCGGAGGTCCGTATCGAGATCCGGAGCCCGCTCGCGAAATTCCGCGACGAGCGCCTCTCCGAAATCGGAGATGAATCCCGGCGCCCCCGCGTTGCCAGATTTTATCGCATCTTCCGCGCGCTTGAACTTAGATGTGGTTCCCGTCGACACTGCGTCCGGGTCCGTGATAAACGCCGGGGCTTGCCCCAGTTTCGGCTTTACGTAGCGCGGCTTGTTCCAGATCCAGCGGAGAAGCTCCTCGTATGCCGTCTCCGCTAGCTCGGGTCGCGAAAAGTCAATGTACTGACGACCTCCATAGTATACCGGAGTTATGGCTTTTCCTTCGGCATCTCGTTCCGTGATTAGCGCCGCGTATTTTTCCTGCTGGACCTTCTCATAAATCTCGCGCGTAAGAATCTGGGCTTCCTTGCCGACGCCCCCCATCCGGCCATCCGCCTTGGCGGCGTATGTCGAATCACAGACGAGCAGAACTTTGGACACAGTTGGGTCGGTGACCATCGATTCCATGAAAGCGTTGGCGTCGTGCCCTACTTTCAAATCCCACTTGTCGAAGACTGCCTGCACGCCGTCCTGCATGAGACGGGTCGCCAAATCGATCACCCACGCCTCGTGATGCTCGGAGCTCCAGGAATAGGAGATGAAGACCTTTGGCGTCGAAGTTGGGGAGGTTGCCATCGAAACCCTGTGTTGTTCGTGAGACCGTCGGCGAGATACTTAGTTATAAGACATGAGAGGCATAATGGCGCTTAGATCATTCGCCAACTGGCAATGCTCAAGCGTCAGGGTGTTATTGAAGCGTGGCAAGATCGCCGTATTGGAGCCGGCGAGGAATTGCATGCCCAAATTAGCAAGCATGACGAGAATGATGACATCATCCTCTTGCTTGTTAGCCCAGACTTTCTCGCTTCTGAGTACTGCTACGATCAGGAAATGCTGCGAGCCATGGAGCGCCACGGTACCGGTGAAGCAATAGTGATCCCCGTGATCCTGCGTCCATCGGAGGGCTGGACCGGTGCGCCCTTTGGGAAGCTCAGCCGCCAACGCACCGCCCCGTGGATTGCCGGGATGGGGCCGCTCTCGACGACATCGACCAGGGCCTGGCGCTGCGTATCGTTCAGTCGTGAACGGGGGCCAGGCGCTTTGCCATCCAGCAACCCATCGGGGCCGCGCGCATTGAACCGGATCACCCAGTCACGCACAATCTGAAGGCCAACTCCGCCGATCCGAGCCGCGGCACTCCGGCTACCTCCATCGTAAATCTCGGCCAAAGCCAACAACCGCCGTGCCTAGTTCGCGCTCTTCGTCACCCGTGACAATCGCCGCAGCGTCGCCCCGTCAAAATCTTCCCGCAAGCCGATCGCTGAACCCATGGTGCCGCACTCCAAAGTCGCAGCCCCATTGATTCAGATTTTTACCGCTTTGGGAATCCCCCATGAGTCAGGCAATGCGCAGGTTGGTATTAGTTCATGTTGAATTTCACGTTTACGGTTATACCGCCATTAACGGCCTCGGGTTTCGAGGCAATCTTACTCGGCGCACCAATCGCCTTCTCAAGAAGGGCCTTGGAAGACAACTCTAATCTATTCATTACAATTGTTGCATCTGATTGGGGGAATTTTGCCATAGCCTCTTTAGCACTTTTAAAAAGAGCTTCGCCGTCTGAAGTTCCGAATGCCAATGCTTCACGTGCCAGATACAATCTGGCCCTTGCTGAAAGCTCATTCAGGCCTTGACGTCGAAATCCTTCTATTGCGTCCAGGTAATATTTTCTACCACCCTCGTCGTCCCCAGTCCTAAATGCGAGCAAACCATAATTCGCAAGCGCTACCAACTTCTGAGGGACATCTGCCTGCTCAAATTTTATCTTGCTAAGAGCTTCAAATGCCGTCCCGATTTTTCCTAGCGATGCAGCCGAGAAGGCAAGTGCATTGAGCAGAACTACGGAATCCCGACGCAGCTTCAATCCCTTTTCTGCAAAGGAGAGTGCTGTCTCGAAATCGTCATTATAGCTGGCTGCAACGGTACCGAATTCAAACGGTCGAATTGAAAACGGATCATTCACTGACCAGCGCTCGCACTCCAGCGAAACCTTATCTAACTTTCCTAATCGAAACAGGTGGAAGGCCATGGCCTCAGCATTTTCAAACGCTGTGATCAAACGATTCTCAGTAACGACTTCAGACCCAAGACCCTTTACTGCCCATTCTCCCTGCGCCAATGCGCTACCAGTCGGATCAACCATGCTTTGACCAAACCAGCGTTTCGATTTCTTGCGATTCCCCCTGACAAGCTCCTCGGTAGCTAGAGCGCCAGCAAGTTCAGTTATTTGACGAGGGGCGCCACTTTGATTGTCCAGAAAATTGCTACCAGTTTTGAGGTAGCGAGAGGTTCTTCCGGTAACTTGCGCCAGAGCTATTTCAGATGCCATCAACCAAGGATCAGTTGGAGTGGCAGCATTACGCGCTATTGTTGCCAACGCACGCTCGGGATCATTTTGATGGAGATAAAGGCGCGCGGCAGATCTCAGAACATGCCTATTGTTAGGTGCCAAATTGAGGGCAACCGTCATAGATTTCTCTGCCGCGTCTGACGAGCCTCCAATTGTTTGATGTAATGCTAGTTCGACCCACGCGAGCGCGTCGCGGGGATGAATTCTGGTGTAATAACGTGGTACCTTTTGGCTCTCAACCTGTATCGCGAGATCTGGTGGTACAGCATCTGAGTGGCCTGTCCGGACCAAAAGTCCGGCGGCCTGCTCTCGAATTAATGGCGCAGCACTTCGGTCAACTGAAACAAGCCGTCTCGCAGCGTTGACAGCCTCCGTTTCTCTACCCTCTATTATGCTTGCTTCCACTAACTCAGCAGCAGATACTAAGCTTGGGCTAATTCTCCATTTTTCCAGCTTGGTCAATAAATCGCCCTGCAACCCTTTTGATAGCTGCTCCGTCCGATTCATTTTTGCAGGACTGCCTAACTCACGAGATTGCAGGGTTACTGACAGGCTACGCCACCGCGGAACGAGGCGTCGTTTGTCATTTGAGAATATGGAATTCATGCAGCCGCCCGCTTTTCAATGCGCATTTTAATCTCCAAGCGTTTCGTTGTGAGATCGAGCTCTGAAAGATATCTCTCGAGGGAATATTGGGCTGGACGACCTATGCCCTTTGGATGCCCTCTGTGAGCGATATCTGGATTGCATTGTTGCTTAATGAGATTCAGAACATTGGTTCGAACACGTTCATCGATTAGCGGCTCGACGTGTCCCAAAACCTGCGTAAATGCCGTTTGAAGATATGGGAGCACTTCCGCATAAGTGCCCCCCCAATTCATTGGATGGTGTTGCGAATCGAGGCGAGATAGCAAATGAGCCGTCATATTCACGCCAGAGAAGAGAAAGCCGGCTAGATTCCCCAACATATAAAGATCGCAGCCGATCCGGCGGGGAATGAAATCAGGATGGGTGAATCCATAGAGCAATTCCGGCGGAGCATATGTTCTGTCTCCGGCGATCATGAAGCCGTCATGCCGAGCGCTCAGCCCTCGCCGAGACGCTCGTCCAAAATCCGCGATTTTGAACCCCTTATCCCCATATGCGAGCACATTTGACGGCTTTGCATCTTGATGTGCGATCATCTCTCTGTGGACTTGGTGCAGTCCCAGGGTCACATCCTTCAGTGCGCGCATAGACCATAGGGTATCGAAGCTCGTAGAGATATCCATCTGTACCCGGACATCTCCTTGCGCCATCTCAAATATCAAATAGAAGACGCGCCCTTCCATATTCCCTAGGTTGGGAACTTGAATACTTCCGTGATCAATTGCCAACACGACATTTGATAATTTGCGTTCACCGCAATGCCCTAAGATATCCCGTTCATGGTTGTAGGCTTCAACGAGAATTTGAATCGCAGAGACGGTATCAATGCCCGGGTCAAAGGCGGGGGAAAAATCGAAGGCCTTTAAGAATCCGACTTTGTTATCTTTCTTAACTTCATAACTCTGGGAAAAGGTTCCTCCGGTCCCATTTGGGTTTCTTGCAAGGTGCCTAGTGACTTTCCACCCGTTATCGAGCGTCAAACCGGACAGCATATCGGCAGCAGACATTCACTCCCCCCTGTAGGCTATTTGCTACGGAAATTTTCGATTATACTACGTCCAGCATCAGTTAAATAAAGCGCACGCCTTCTCGGATCAGACTCATTAATTTTTTGCAGAACATAACATTCATGGGGATCTGCATTATATTGTTGGTATCGCCCAGCTAACGATGACACGATTCGACTGGCAGTCTGCTGCGGAATATCTAATATCATTGCGAGATCGTTCACTGAGATGCCTGGTTGAATTCCGATAGTTATCAGCGCTGTTAATTGCGGCAGTCCGAATGTTGGCTGGATAGCCAATAGCTTATCTCGCAGCTGGCTGAGCTGACTGTCTCCCAAGGACGGGTTTATACTCATTTTCGGGTTTGTACGCATTTGGGATGGTGTGGTCAATAAGGTAGGTGTGGTCGGCGCATCCGCCATCGCCACATCCCATCACTGCAGCACTGTGGCAGCATTTTTATCTTTTTTCTCCGAAGCGGACGTTCGCAAAAGTCCCAGCCGCTTTCCCGAAGCCGCCATGAAAATGCGCTAGGAACGTCTGCTTTCCTTTTCAGGGCGCTCCAGACCGGACTGAACGCAATGTCCCATTTGCCGTCATCACAGCCGGCGTTGCCATCAGTTGATATCCTAAATCAATTTGTCGAGCGTGATCGGCAAATCACGCACGCGTTTCCCAGTCGCATTGTAGATCGCGTTGGCGACCGCCGCCCCCGTACCGGTGATGCCAATTTCGCCGACGCCGCGCGCGCCCATGGGTGTGTGGGGATCGGGTATGTCGGTCCAGATGACATCGATTTCGGGAACGTCCATATGCACGGGCATATGATATTCAGCGAGGCTGGGGTTCATGATCCGTCCGCTCCGCTCGTCGAACTGTGCTTCTTCCATCAGCGCGAGGCCCAGGCCCATGATGATGCCCCCCCTGAACTGACTCGCCGCCGTCTTGGGATTGAGGATGCGGCCGCAGTCGAACGATCCCAGGAAGCGAGATATGCGCGGTTCACCCGTAATCATGTTGACCCGCACTTCGCAGAACATGGCGCCGTGGCTGTGCATCGACCAGTGCATGGTCTCGAGCGGCATGGGCGGCTCGGCTTCGATGACGACGGCGTCGCGCTGGGCGCGCGAGAGGATCGACGTGTAGCTTTCATACCGCGATGGATCGTCCAGGCTGGCTAGGCCGCCATCCCGACTTCCCACCTCTGCCTGTTTCAGCCCAGCCAGAGGCGAGTCATTCCCTGCCAGAGCCAGCAGTTGCGCGACCAGCTTATTGTAAGCCGCAATCACCGAGGCGCCGATCGATGCCGTCTGCTGCGATCCGCCTGCAAGGACCAGCCCAGGCAAGGTTGAGTCGCCATAGTTGAATTGGATGTGTGACATCGGCAGGCCCAGTCGTTCAGCTGCCACCTGTGTCTGCGCCGTAGCCGTACCCATGCCCATTTCGTGCGCGGCGATGTCGATCGTCGCATGGCCGGCGCGAGACAGGGTGATGCGGGCTGCGCCGCCGGGCATCCGGTAATAGGGATAGGTAGCGGTGGCGCATCCCATGCCGATCAGCCATTCGCCTTCCTGGTGCATGCGCGGCAGAGGGTTGCGTCCGCTCCACCCGAAGCGCTCGGCCCCGTCGCGCCATGCCTGGTCAATATGCCGCGCTGAAAAGGGCAGACCGGATATCGGGTCCTTCTCCGGCTCGTTGCGCAAGCGGAGCTCGATGGGGTCGAGACCGAGCTTCTCGGCCAGTTCGTCCATCGCGCATTCAAGCGCGAAGGTGCCCACCGCCTCGCCTGGCGCGCGCATGAATGTGTTACTGGTCATGTCGATCTCGACATGCTGGACGTCCAGCAGGATATTCTCCGCGGCGTAGGCGCTGCGCGTTGGGAGGATGAATGGTTCGGGCATGACATTGTGCGATGTCTTTGCCGTCACACCGCGATGGATGACTGCGGTGAGCTTCCCCTCGGCGGTCGCGCCCAGAGCGACCTGCTGCTCGGTCGGCGAACGACCACCAACGGTGCGGTAGACACCTTCTCGGGTCAGCATCAATCGGACTGGTCGCTGGGCAAGCTTCGCGGCTGCGGCCGCGATGATCTGATGCTGCCACAGTGTTTTACTGCCGAAACCGCCGCCGACATAAGGCGATGTGATGACGACCTTGCCGGCGGGTAGATCGAACACCTGCCCCAGCGTCCAGGCCGAATGCGCGACCGCTTGCTGCGCATCATGGATGCGGAGTGTGTCGCCCTCCCACGAGAGCGTGACGGCATGAAGTTCGATGGGATTATGATTGTGGCGCGGCGTCGAATAGGCCGCGTCGATCTTGACGGCGGCCTTTTCGAACGCTGCCTGCGCATCGCCAACCTTGTCATGCAGCGGCTGGCCCATGAACTGTGATTGTGTGGTCCCCCTGGCGATCGCCGCATGGAAGTCGGTCTCCGCCGGCTCGGCCGCATAGGCCACATCGATCAGGCCGGCGGCATGGTCCGCTTGCTCCTGCGTGTCAGCAAGTATGATGGCGATAGGCTGACCGTTCCAGTAAATCTTCTCATCCTGCAGGACGGGAATGCTGTCGCCCGCAGCGGCCTTGGGATCACTCATGAACAGGGGGGCAGGCTTTAGTCTTGGCGCGTTACGATAGGTCATGACGAGCAGGACGCCGGGCGCGCTCTCAGCCGTTTCGACATTGAGCGAGGTGATGCGACCTTTCGCGATCCTGCTGTAGACGATGGCGGCGTAGACCATGTTTTCCAGAGGAAACTCCGCCGCAAAAGGAGCAGCCCCCGTCACCTTGAGTGGCCCGTCGATGCGCGAGACGGGCTTGCCGACATGACCATGCTGGTGACGGATGAGCGGATCGGGTTCGCCTCCCGGCATCCAGCTATCTGGCGCGAGCGCCACTACCTTCGCCATCGCGCCCTGCATCAGGCCTTGCGCCAACGCCTTGCCGCTATCGATCAGGCTCATGCCATGTCCTCCATCAACTGCGTGAGTACAGCGACCATCGTCCGCTGCGCGAGCGCGACCTTGAAGCCATTGTCCCGGAGCGGCCGGGCATAGGACAGTTCCTCCGCGGCTGCCTTGATGAAGGCATCCACCGTTGCGGGTGATCCACGCAAAAGCGCTTCCGCTCTGGCTGCACGCCACGGCTTATGGGCAACGCCGCCGAGCGCCAGCCGGACGTCCCGAACATGCCCCTGTTCCACATCGAGGACAGCCGCGACGGACACCAGCGCGAACGCATAGCTCGCCCGATCACGGACCTTGCGGTAGGTCGAGCGCGCAGTGGGTGACACAGCTGGCAGTTCGATTGCGGTGATGAGTTCGCCCTGCTGCAGATTGGTGTCGATATCGGGTCGCTCGCCGGGCAAGCGATGAAAGTCAGCAAACGCGATCTTTCTTGCGCCATTGGGTCCTCGCACATGCACAGCGGCGTCAAGCGCAGCCAAGGCCACGCACATGTCCGATGGATGGGTGGCGATACAATGATCGGACGCGCCAAGAATCGCATGATTTCTGGTGAAGCCGCCAATCGCATCGCAGCCGCTTCCCGGGATGCGCTTGTTACATTGCGTGCCATCCTGGTCGTAGAAATAGAGGCACCGGGTGCGCTGCAGGATGTTGCCGGCGACGGTAGCCATATTGCGGATCTGCGCGCTGGCTCCGGCGACGATCGCGCGGGAAAGAAGGGGATATCGTTCGCGGATGGCGCGATGTTCGGCCACCGCAGTGTTGCGCGCCGCAGCGCCGATCAGCATGCCGCCATCGGATTGCTCGACTATGCCCGTTTCGAGACCTGTCACATCGATCAAGGTCGATGGACGCTCGATATTTTCCCGCATGAGATCGACGAGGTTTGTTCCTCCGCCAAGATAGCGGACGCCGTTACCGGCCTGTCGCAGCGCCTCGTCGGCGTTGGCGGCGCGATGATAGGTAAAGGGGATCATTCGGTGACCTCCGCAAAGGTCTCCAGGATCGCATCGACGATGCCATTATGCGCGCCGCAGCGGCACAGGTTGCCGCTCATCCGCTCACGAACCTCGTCGCGCGTCATCCCTATGTTGTCGGTGTCGAGCGCGTGCGTTACGTGACTGGGAACGCCGCGTTGCAGTTCGGCGGCCATCCCGACTGCAGAGCATATCTGTCCCGGCGTGCAATAGCCGCATTGGAAACCGTCATGCTCGACAAAGGCCTGCTGAAGCGGGTGCAGATTGTCGGCCGTTCCCAAGCCTTCGATCGTGACGATCTCCTGCCCCTCATATTGAACGGCGAGCGCGAGACAGGAAAGAATCCGCTCTCCATTCGCCAGCACGGTGCAGGCGCCACATGCACCTTGATTGCAGCCTTTCTTCGATCCGGTGAGGCCCCGATGCTCCCGCAGAAAGTCGAGGAGGGAAACACGAGGGTCTTTAGGACCCTCGGCCAAGGCGCCATTTACAAGGATGCTCATCCATCACTCCCCAAAGTCGGGTGCGTAAACGATGTAGAAATGCGCGGATCGAGGTTTCGGGCCCATCGACAGCATTTTCCAGATGCGATTGCCGATCGGCCTCTCAGCAAACAGGCTGGAAGCTACCGCCCGCATAAGCGATGATCGACATGATCGCGCCACCTTTCTGGAAGCAGAAATGCGCGGTGGCACGTCAGGAATTCAGGGCGATAGTTGACAGACCGACCAGCGGGATAGGTTCAGACCTTTGTGTCCGACTTGCCTAAGCTTGAGAGCCGTAGCCTTCCAAATGGATCCAGAATCGAATTGCTGGATCATGCGTGGAGACGCGCTAATGGTGCGTCCATGCGCAAACTCATTCTACCTCTAATCCTTCTCTCGATCACCTCGCCGGCTTTTGCCTGGGGGCCCATCGGCCACCGCGTCACCGGTGCCATTGCCGACCGGAACCTGAGCGGCCTGGCCCGCGCCAATGTCCAGCTTCTCCTGGGGGACGAAGATCTGGCACAGGCGGCGACCTGGCCGGACGACATGAAATCCGACCCTGCCGATTTCTGGCAGAAGCAGGCCAGCCCATGGCATTATGTGACCGTGCGCGAGGGCGACGCCTATACGAGCGCCGACGCGCCGCCCGAAGGCGACGCGATGAGCGCGCTCGCTCGCTTCACCGCAACCCTGCGTGATCCTAAAGCCTCAATGGACGACAAGCGCCTCGCCCTGCGCTTTGTCGTCCACATCATCGGTGACCTCCACCAGCCGCTTCATGCCGGCGGCGGCAATGACCGGGGCGGCAATGACGTGAAGGTGAGCTGGTTCGGTCGCTCGACCAATCTCCATTCGGTCTGGGACAGTGCGATGATCGAACAGCGATCGCTCTCCTATTCCGAACTCGCCGACTGGCTGGCGCGCGCGATCACGCCGCAGCAGATCATCGCCTGGAATGTTCGCGATCCAGGCACCTGGATCCGCGAGAGCATCGCGCTGCGCAAAACCATCTATCCCACCGATACCAGCCTGTCCTGGGACTATGCCTATCAGCACCGGGTCGAGCTTGATGATCGGCTCAAGCGCGGTGGTATCCGCATCGCCGCCTATCTCAACTGGGTGTTCGAGAATCCGCAGGACCAGAACCCGTCCCAGGCTCAAACTCCCCGCAAGCCCGCAAGGCACAAATGACATGCCACGCGGCACGCGGCACGAACTGATCGGCATCCTGCTTGGCGGCGATCCCTATCCCGTGCTGCGTGTCGCTGATGGCGGGAAATGGCGACTCGATTGCCCCAGATCCTGCCGGCATCTTATTGGCCAGATGGTCCGGGTCGTAGGGACGAGGTCGGATTTCGACATGCTCGATGTCGAGCAGATCGAGCCGGCCTGAGCCGTATCGGCGGCTGGCCGCCTTTCAGCGAAAATCCCTTGTCTTGACCTTGATGCCCTCTGTCGGCTGGCCCGGAATGATGCCCGAGCCCAGGCGCAGATCAGGATCGTAAAGATCGCGGGCCCCGCGCCCGAGCGGCCTGTTCACCGCATCGCGGGGATCGGGAGCCATGGCGCTTCTGACGATATCGGCGCGGCTGACCTGATAGATGCTGGCGACATCCGCCCGCTGGCCGACGCTGGCGAGGAGAGGCGAGAGATCGTCGAGCCGTTGGGCGATGAGATGGATGACCTCGCCCTCCTTCTGGACCTGACCGCGCACGCCCATCATCGAGGCGCCCAGCACCACGCGGCGATGCTTCTCGAAGAGATTGGGCCAGACGACGAGATTGGCGACATCGGTCTCATCCTCGAGCGTGATGAACATGGTGCCTTTGGCGGAGCCCGGCTTCTGGCGCAGGAGAACGAGACCGGCGAGATTGACCCATCGCCCGTCGCGAATATCCTTGAGCGCGGCGCAGGTCACCATCTTCCGGCGGGCGAGTTCGTCGCGCAGAAAGGCGAGCGGATGGGCGCGCAGCGAAAGTCCGATCGCGCGATAATCCTCCACCACCTCTTCGCCTTCGCCCATCTGCGGGAGCGCCACCTCCGGCTCGATCGCTTCGGGTCGGAGCTTGCCTGCCCTTGCGTCCGCTGCGGCAAAGAGCGGCAAGACCTCTTCGCCAAGACCCTTCACCTCCCAGAGGCCGGCGCGGCGCGAGAGCGCCAGCGAACCAAAGCCACCGGCATGGCCGATCCGGTCGAGCGCGCGGCCGCTGACGCCGGCGCGGCGCTGAATCTCCTCGACACTGGCATAGGGTTCATTGCCCCGTGCCAGGACGATCGCGGCACCGTCGGCATTTTTGAGCTCGCGCGCATAACGCAGCCCGATCCTTAACGCATGATAGCGGCCTTGCGTCGGCTCGAGCGTGCAGTCCCAGCGGCTGTGATTGACGTCGATGGGGCGGACCTCGACCCCATGCTGGCGCGCGTCCCGCACGATCTGGGCGGGCGCATAGAAACCCATGGGCTGGGCGTTGAGGAGCGCTGCGCAGAAGACGTCGGGATGATGGTATTTCATCCAGGAAGAGGCATAGGCGATGAGCGCGAAGGATGCGGCGTGGCTCTCGGGAAAACCGTAGGAGCCAAAGCCCTCGATCTGCTTGAAGGTCTGTTCGGCAAAGTCGCGCTGATAGCCGCGCGCGATCATGCCGTTGATGAGCTTGTCGCGGAAATGGGACACCCCGCCGGTCAGCTTGAAGGTCGCCATCGCCCGGCGCAGCAGATCGGCCTCCGACGGCGTGAAGCCCGCGCATTCGATCGCGACGCGCATCGCCTGTTCCTGGAAAAGGGGCACGCCCAGGGTCTTTTCCAGCACCCGGCGCAGTTCTTCGGTAGGATAGCTGATCGCTTCCTTTCCCTCGCGGCGACGCAGGTATGGATGGACCATGTCGCCCTGGATCGGGCCCGGCCGCACAATCGCCACCTCGACCACCAGGTCATAGAATTTGGTGGGCTTGATCCGCGGCAGCATCGCCATCTGCGCCCGGCTCTCGATCTGGAAGACGCCCAGCGTATCGGCCTTGCGGATCATCGCAAAGGTTTCCGGATCATCATGGGGAATGGAGGCCAGGTCCATTGCGATGCCCTTGTCATCCTCGAGCAGAGCGAAGGCGCGGCGCATGCAGCCCAGCATGCCAAGGCCCAGCACATCGACCTTCATGAAGCCGAGCGCATCGATATCATCCTTGTCCCATTCGATGATCTGGCGATCGGCCATGGCAGCGGGCTCGATCGGCACCAGTTCGTCGAGCCGTCCCAGGGTCAGCACGAAGCCGCCGGGATGCTGGGACATGTGCCGCGGCGTATTGATGAGGGTGCGGGCGAGCTCGAGCGTCAGCGCCAGCCGCTTGTCGCTCGTGTCGAGATTTAGCTCCTGCGCATGTTTCGCCTCGACGCCATCGCGCGCCCAGCCCCAGACCTGGCTTGCAAGGCCCGACAGCATGTCTTCGCTGAGCCCCAGCGCCTTGCCCACCTCGCGCACGGCGCCGCGCGCGCGAAAGCGGGAAATGACGGCGGTCAGCGCCGAACGTTCGCGGCCATAGGTTTCATAAATCCACTGGATCACTTCCTCACGCCGCTCATGCTCGAAATCGACGTCGATATCCGGTGGCTCGCGCCGCTCGGCCGACACGAAGCGCTCGAAGAGCAGTTCGGATTTGACCGGATCGATCGAGGTGATGCCGAGTACGAAGCAGACTGCCGAATTGGCGGCGCTGCCGCGCCCCTGGCATAAAATATCCTTCGAGCGCGCAAACTGGACGATCGAATGGACGGTGAGGAAATAGGGCGCATAGGCCAGATCGCCGATGAGCCTCAGCTCATGGAGAAGCTGTTCGCGGACATTGCCGGGAATCCCATGAGGATAGCGGCCTGGCGCCTTTGTCCAGGTGAGGCGCTCCAATTCCTGCTGCGGGGTAAGGCCGCTTTCCCCGATCTCGTCGGGATAGGTATAGGTGAGCTGACCAAGGTCGAAGCGGCAGGCCCGCGCAATCTCGACACTGCGGCGGAGCGGCGTCACGTCGCCCAGATAGCGGGTGAAAAGCCGCTCCATTTCCGCGACGGACTTGAGATGCCGATCGGCAAAACGCTCGCGGCGCTGCCCTAGCGTATCGACCGTGCATTTCTCGCGGATGCAGCTCACCACATCCTGCAGCAGCCGCCGCTCGGGCGCATGGTAGAGAATGTCGCCGGTGGCGACGGTCTGGACCCCGGCGCGCGCGGCGAGGCGGGCAAGATCGCGCAGTCGGATCGCATCTCGGGGCCGGCGCCGGATCGAAAGGGCGAGATAAGCGCGGGCCCCGAAGATCGAGCCAAGCCGGTCGAGCGCCTCCTCGCACGCTGCACCGGCGCGGTCGGGCACCAATATGCCGATCGCTCCTTCCCCCCAGTCCGCCACGTCCGACCAGTCGAGATGGCAGCTGCCCTTGCCGCCACGGGCCTTGCCGATGCTCAAAAGTCGGCAGAGCCGCGAATAGGCCTCGCGGTCGGTGGGATAGACGAGCAACGAGGTGCCGCAGACAAGGTCCAGCCGGCAGCCTATGATAGCCCGGCAGCCTGTGACCTTCTGCGCGTCCCAGGCCCGCACGGCGCCGGCAAGACTGTTGCGATCGGTGACACCAAGCGCGGGCAGTCCCAGTAGCGCGGCGGCCGAGAACAGCTCCGCGGGGCTGGAGGCACCGCGCAGAAAGGAGAAATGGGTGGTAACCTGCAGCTCGACATAGCGGGCGCCCTCAAGATCATCCGCCTGTTCGTCCCCGAGATCATCCTCGGACATCATGCAAAGGCACCATGGATGAACCAGCGCATCGGGCCGGTGGACGCCTGTTCGCCATCGCCCATGCGGAACAGCCAGTAACGCGCGCCGCTTGACGTCTCGACCTGGAAATAATCCCGCACGGCATAGGGCGTATCCGCCTCATGACCGCCCTCGCGCCACCATTCGCCATGCAGGCGCTCGGGCCCATCGGCCTGGGCGATCCGGTAACGCCGACCCCGCCAGACGAACATGGCGGGCGGATGATCGGGCAGCATTGCCATGACGTCGACGGGTTCTGGCGGAACCAGCATGCGGGCGGGCCGGGGGAGATCATCGGCCCAGCCAGCGCCACCGGCCGATGACAAGGGCGCAACATGCGCGACTTCACGCTCGGGCATGCTGCTCGCGCGCGGCGCGGAGCGATAGAGGCTACGCGCGCCAAAGCGATTGGCGAGCGTATCGACGATCGCGGTAAGATCCGGGCCGCGCTCCTCGCCAGCCAGGACGCTCCCGACCTGGGCGGCCGCCATGGGCTGGGTGAGAGACGCGATCAGCGCCATCGCCTCGATCCCCATGCCCGGATCGATCGTCTCGATCTTCTGGGAGAGCAATTTCGCCAGATGGCGTACATCGCGCGAGGGGGAGGCAGTCCCGACCCGCACGGCCTGTCTGGCACCATCGACCCGCTCGAAATGAAGATCGAGCCGGCGCGCGCCTGTGCCCGCGCGCAGCAGGAGGCGGGCAAGATCGGCGCAGAGGTCGGCGATGACCTGGGCGATGGCATCGGCAGTGCCAATCGGTTCGAGCAGGCTGCGCCGGACGCGCGGCAAGCTGGCGCGGTAGATCGGATCGATGGGTTCGGGCACCTGGCCCAAGGCCTGGTCGAGGCGCTTGTAGAGCTGGCGGCCGAATCGCTTGGCGAGCGGCGCACGCGGCGCGGCGATCAGCTGCTCGATGCGCTCGAACCCCATGCGGCGCAGTTCGCTCGCGACGCCCGGCTCGATGCGCAGCGCGGTGACCGGCATGATCGAGAGCGCGGCGCGCGTGGCGCCGGGCTCGATGATGTTCGGCCGTCCTGATGGCACAAACCGTGCCACCGCATGGGCGCAACCGGGCGTGTCGGCGACCGCGACCTGGCAGGCGAGGCCCGAGCCACTGACCCGGCGCATCATGTCCTTGAGGAGTGGCACTTCGCCCTCGAAGAGATGGGCGCAGCCGGTAATGTCGATCCACAGGCCATCAGGTGGATCGGGCGCGACGATCGGAGAATAGCGCTTTCCCGCCCACAGAGCGAGCCGGCGCAGGCCCTCAAGATCGCCCTCGGGATCGGCATCCACCACGTCCAGCTCCGGCGCCAGCGACCGGGCACGCGTTACCGTCATGCCGCCGGCTATGCCAAGCCGGCGCGCCTCCTCGTCCACGGCCGCGATCAGGCGGCGGCCATGGTCGACATGGGCGGTGACGAGGGGCGGTGCGCCGCCTTCAGGCGGCCTGCCGGCTTTGCGACGGATACGATCCGTCGACCAGCGCGGCAGGAACAGCGAGACAACCCGTCTCATCGCTTCCCTCTACGGTCCAGATTTGGGGTTCGGTGCCGCGCGCGCGCTCAAGCGCCAGCGACCAGCGCGGACGCGCGAGACCGGGAAAGCCCAGCGTCGGGCTGGGCACGGCCCGCACCCGCCAGCGGGTCAGCGCGGCGCTGCCCTCGGCCTGGCTTTCAGGGGGCATGGCGCGGCGAAAGACCATGGCCAGCACGCCCGATTGTTCGGCTGCCAGCTGCAGCCGGCGCGAAGCGGTCAGCGACATTTTCCTGAGTTCCCCGACGACGCCGCCAAGGCCGGGGTGACGCAGGCATTCCTCCATGGCGATAAGGACATTGGTGTCATTGCCCGCTTCCACGAAGATGACCCGATCGGGGTGGAGCCCGGCGAGATGCAGGGCCGGCGAAAACAGGTCGCGCCAGTGGAGGCACCAGATGATCTGGCCCTGCGACCGCGCGAGAATACCGGCCAGGAAAATGGTCGCGGCTGCATCGTCGGCAAGGTCCGGACTGCCGGCAACCTCATGGAGCGCGCCGGTCGCTATGCCGCCGCCCGGCAGATGATGGTCGATGGCCTCGATGCCGAAGGGAAGCACCGGATGCCGACCGCCCACGGCTTCCACCTGCGCGATACGCGCACGCAGCTCGTCGAGGATGGCGGTTTTTGACATGGAGGCAGGGACTCGAAAATATGTTCCCCATTTGTTCGCTCCAATCCTACGCCAGAGTCAATGGCATTTCGTTCTTCATATGTTCTATGTTAAGACGATGGCTTCGAGTCCCTCAAGGAGATGAGGTTATGTCACGGCTGCATTGCGCGCGAGCGAGCATCGCCGAGATTGCCACGCATTTCGGGATCGATCCCTTGCCCTCGATCACGGTGCCCGAGGAGACAGTCGAAGGGCTGCCGGGGCTGGTTGTCTTCGAGAAGGGCGGCCGGCGCCTCTTGCGGTCCATGACATGGGGTTTTCCGCGCCTGACCAAGGATATGCGCGCGCGCGGCGAAGAAGCGGGGCGTATCGGCCTTGTCGCAGATCTCACCAACCCAATGTGGGAAGAGATGGTGGTCGATCCGCGCTATCGCTGCCTCATCGTGCTCACCCATTTTGCCAATCCCGATGGCGTGCCCGGTGCCAAGACCAGGACCTGGTTTTCGGTGAAGCGCCAGCCGATCATTGCCTGGGCCGGCTTCTGCCGAAACCTGCTGAGCGAGGGGCCGGTCTATGCCGGCATGACGATGGAAGCCAATGCCGCGATTCCGCCGACCAACGACCGGATGCCGGTGCTGCTTGATCCCCATGACTATGACGCCTGGCTGCATGGCGGCATCCAGGATGTGATCCGGTTCCAGTTCCGTTCGCCCTTTGCGGCAGAACGGATGGAGGTGCAGCAAACCGAGGATAGCTGGCGCAGCAAGGCGCCGTCGCCCGGAACGCAGGCGCAGGCGCTTTTGCTGTAGTCGGGGCGAGAAATTTGCCGGCTATCCTGCCAGACAGGCGGCTTTCCCGTCTTTCGCGCCATGATAGGATGAAGCTGGAATCGCCAACTGCTCCAGCCGCTTCATTCGAACAGGAGGTCAGCCATCTGCAATCTCTACACCGAGCGTCTGAGCGCTGCCGAGGTGGCCGCCCATTTTGGCGTGGCAAATCCGGTCATGTCCAATGCCGGTGACGAGGTCTATCCCGGCACGCCGGGCCTCGTGATCCGGGAGGAAGCCGGGCAGCGCATCATGCAGTCGATGACCTGGGGCTTCCCGTTGCGCCTCAAGGGCATGGCGCCGACGGCAAAGCCCAAGCCTGTCAACAATATTGCCGATCTCGCCAAGCCGATGTGGAAAGGCCTGGCGGCCAAGCCGCAATGGCGCTGCCTCATCCCGCTGACGGCCTTTGCCGAAGCGGAGGGTCAAAAGGGCGCCAAGACGCGGACCTGGTTCAATGTGAAGGGACAGCCGATCTTTGCATGGGCGGGGCTATGGCGCGTGAGCGATGAATGGGGCCCTGTCTATTCGGGCGTAATGACCGATTGCAACGAAGCCATCCGGCCTGTGCATGATCGCATGCCGGTGCTTCTCATGCCGGAAGACTATGAGCGGTGGCTTCACGGCTCATTTGATGACGCCGTGTCATTTCAGGACCGCTGCTTTCCCGATGCGTTGATCGAGATGACGCGCACCAGCGAGCTCTGGGTGAAGAAGAAGGCGGTGGCCGAGGCTCCGTCACTCCTATGACCCGGGAGATGGAACGGTGGGCCGCCGCTCTCGCCATTGATCGCCAATATGGCACCGGAGCAGCGGAGTTCATCGCAGGGCGCGTGAAAGCCCTTGCCATTGCGGGGGATGAGGCTGGCGTGCTTCGCTGGCTTGCGATCGCAGACTGCCTTGACGCTCTTGCCGCTGGCGGCACCATCCAATGACATGATTGGCCGCATTTGGGGCCAGCCGCCGAACCGGTATCAACTGCCGCCAATGGCTCCGGCACGAAGAATCGTCGACGATATTGGCCGTGTGCGATCAGCGTCCTACGCCAGCGCCTGTCTTTCTTCGCCACAGCTTCATGATCGCAGACATCTGTTGAAACCCGCCATTTTCTGCGTCTCTTAATCATCCCATCGGCGGTCCGGCATCGCCATCAGATGGGAAAAAGCATGTCTGAGACCGCGACAATAGCTGTCAGAAAGCCCCAGCGCAGCGCGCGCATGCTGCAGACAGCCTTGGGGCCTCATATCGGGCGGTGGCTCCAGGATCCGGCCGTCATCGAGGTCATGCTCAATCCGGACGGTCACCTCTGGGTAGATCGGCTGGGCGAGGGCATGTACGACAGCGCCATCAGGCTGGCACAAGAGGATGCAGAACGCATCATTCGCCTCATCGCCCATCATGTCGGCGTGGACGCACATTCAGGATCGCCGCGCGTGTCGGCAGAGTTGCCGATAACGGGAGAGCGGTTCGAGGGGCTGCTCCCACCGATTGTCAGGGCGCCGACCTTCGCCATTCGCAAGCCAGCGACCGCGATCTTCACGATCGACGACTATGTCGCAGCGCAGGTGATCACGCATGAACAGGCGACAGTGCTGCGGCGTGCTGTTGCCGACCGTGCCAATATCATCATCGCGGGCGGCACGGGGTCGGGCAAGACGACGCTGGCCAATGCCCTTCTCGCCGAAATCGCCAAGTCGCCGCATCGGGTCGTCCTCATCGAGGATATGCGTGAGCTGCAATGTGCCTCGCCCAATCTGGTCGCCATGCGGACGAGGGATGGCATAGCATCGCTGCAGGATCTGGTGCGCTCGGCCTTGCGTCTGCGCCCTGACCGCATCCCGATTGGCGAAGTACGCGGGGCAGAGGCGCTCGATCTGCTCAAGGCCTGGGGAACCGGCCATCCCGGCGGCATCGCGACGCTTCATGCCGGTTCCGCCCTCGGCGCGCTCCGCCGGCTCGAACAGTTGATCCAGGAAGCGGTCGCGACGGTGCCCAGCGCACTCATCGCAAAAACCGTCAATCTCATCGCGGTCCTTGATCGCAATGCCCAGGGCCGACGCCTCACCGAACTGGCCTGGGTGACAGGCCTTGATTCCGCGACCGGCAATTATCGCCTGATTTCCCATGCCTCCAGCTCAGGAGAAGATTCATGACCCATTCCCTCAATCGCTGCGCCTCGCGGATGCGTGCCATGCCCACCGCAGCCTGCATCGCCTTGATGCTGATAGCGGCACCAGCAAATGCCAGCGGCTCGTCCATGCCATGGGAGGCACCGCTCCAGTCGATCCTCCAGTCGATCGAAGGGCCGGTTGCCAAGATCATCGCGGTCATCGTCATCATCGTCACGGGGCTCAGCCTTGCCTTTGGCGACACATCGGGTGGCTTCAGGCGGTTGATCCAGATCGTCTTCGGCCTCTCGATCGCCTTTGCAGCATCGAGCTTCTTCCTGTCCTTCTTCAGCTTCGGCGGCGGGGCGCTCATCTGATGCAGGACCATGACACCACGCCCGGCTTCCATGCGCCTGTCTATCGGGCGCTGGGCGAACCGATATTGCTGGGCGGGGCGCCGCGCTCGCTGGCGATCGTCAATGGTACGCTGGCAGGTGCGGTCGGACTTGGTCTTCGGCTCTGGATATTGGGCCTCGCCCTGTGGGCCATCGCCCATTTCCTCGCCGTCTGGGCCACGCGCAACGACGCACAGTTCGTGGATGTGACCCGCCGCCATCTCAAATATCCCGGATGGATGCAGCCATGATGTCATTGCGGGAATATCGATCGACGTCGGCCTGCCTGGCAGACTTCCTGCCCTGGGCGGTGCTGGCGGCACCGGGCATCGTCCTCAACAAGGATGGGTCGTTCCAGCGTACGGCCAGGTTCCGGGGCCCGGATCTCGACAGCTCGACGCCCGCAGAACTTGTTGCCGTCGCGGCGCGCATCAACAATGCGCTGCGACGTCTGGGATCAGGCTGGGCTGTGTTCGTGGAAGCGCAGCGTCTGCCCGCGCAAGCCTATCCCCAAGGCCTGTTCTGCGACCGGGCATCGGCTCTGGTGGACATGGAGCGCCGCGCGCAGTTTCGCGAGGCCGGCGTCCATTTCGAGAGCTTCTATTATCTGACCCTGCTCTGGCTGCCGCCGGCCGAGGAAATCTCGAGGGCGGAATCCTGGCTTTACGAAGGGCAAGTGAAAGGCGCACTCGACCCACTGACCCACCTGCGAAATTTTGCCGACCGGACAGATCGGCTGATCCATCTGCTCGACGGCTTCATGCCTGAAGCGCGATGGCTCGACGATGGCGAGACGCTGACTTTCCTCCACAGCTGCATTTCGACCCGGCACCAGCGGGTTCGCGTTCCCGAAACACCGGCCTATATCGATGCGCTTCTTGCCGATGAGGGCCTGTCCGGCGGTTTCGAGCCGCGCCTTGGCGACCATTATCTGCGCACCCTCACCATCACCGGTTTTCCGACGTCGACCTTCCCCGGTCTCCTGGACGAGCTTAACGCGCAGGCCTTTGCCTATCGCTGGTCGACCAGAGCGATCATGCTCGACAAGAATGATGCGACCAGATTGCTGACCCGAATCCGGCGGCAATGGTTTGCCAAGCGCAAGTCTCTTGCCGCAATCCTCAAGGAGGTGATGACGAACGAGCAGTCTGTCCTGCTCGACAGCGACGCTGCGAACAAGGCCGCTGACGCAGACATGGCGCTCCAGGCGCTGGGCGCCGATCATGCTGGCATAGCCTATGTAACGGCGAGCGTAACGGTATGGGACCGTGATCCGACCGAGGCATCGCACAAGCTGCGGCTGGTGGAAAAGGTGATCCAGGGGCGTGACTTCACTTGTTCGATCGAGCGCGTCAACGCCGTCGAGGCATGGCTGGGTGGCCTGCCTGGCCAGGTTTACGCCAATGTCCGCAAGCCTCCCATAACCACGCTCAACCTTGCGCACCTCATTCCGCTGTCCGCGGTGTGGGCAGGCGCCGCGCGCGACGAACATCTCGATGGTCCGGCGCTTCTCTACGGCAAGACCGAGGGATCCACACCCTTCCGCCTCTCACTTCATGTTGGCGATGTCGGGCACACCCTCGTCATCGGCCCTACCGGCGCAGGCAAATCGGTACTGCTCGCCATGATGGCCATGCAGTTCCGTCGCTATGCCGGTAGCCAGATATTCGCCTTCGATTTTGGCGGGTCGATCCGCGCCGCCATCTTAGCAATGGGCGGAGACTGGTGCGATCTAGGGGGCCAGATTGATGCAGGTCAGGACGCCAGCCCAAGGATTGCACTTCAGCCACTGGCTCGGATCGACCAGCCGGCTGAACGAAGCTGGGCTGCGCAATGGATTGCTGCTCTTCTTGGAACGGAAGGCATTGCGCTCGATCCGGCCGACAAGGATCATCTCTGGACGGCGCTCAATTCGCTGGCATCGGCCCCGATCGCCGAGCGCACGCTGTCGGGTCTGGCAGCGCTCCTGCAGACACAGCGCCTCAAACAAGCTCTGATCCCCTATTGCGAGGGAGGCTCCTGGGGCAATTATCTCGATGGAGAAAGCGAAAATCTGGGATCGGCATCGGTCCAGGCTTTCGAGATCGAAGGTCTGGTCGGCTCCTCTGCCGCAGCGCCCGTGCTGGCCTATCTTTTTCACAGGATCGAAGCACATCTCGATGGTCGTCCGACCCTCATCCTGATCGATGAAGGCTGGCTGGTGCTCGATCATCCGCAATTTGCCGAGCAACTGCGCGAATGGCTCAAGACCTTGCGCAAGAAGAATGCGAGCGTGGTGTTTGCCACCCAGAGTCTTTCGGACATTGATGGCTCCGCGATTGCGCCGGCCATTATCGAAAGCTGCCCAACCCGTATCTTCCTGCCCAATGAGCGCGCCCTAGAGCCGCAGATCACGCAGATATATTCTCGCTTCGGCCTCAATGATCGCCAGATCGAGATATTGAGCAGGGCGACGCCCAAGCGCGACTATTATTGCCAGTCCCGGCACGGCAATCGTCTGTTCGAGCTCGGTCTGGGTGAGGTCGCGCTCGCCTTCACCGCCGTCTCTTCCAAGCAGGATCATCGCTCGATCAGCGACATCCTCGATCTGGTCGGACGGGAGCAGTTTGCCTCCAGATGGCTGACACAAAGGGGCCTGGACTGGGCGGCAGACCTTCTCGCGCACATCGATATCGCGCCACCGGTGGATCCTGAGCCGCAGATCCCTGCCCATGTCGAGGAGGCTGCGCAATGAAGAAGCGCTTTGTCCTGATCGCTCTGATGGCGCCGATGGCAATCATGATCCCGCCGGCTGCGCATGCTCTGGTGGTCTATGATCCGACCAACTATGCCTCCAACGTCCTGCAGGCGTCCCGGGCACTCCAGCAGATCAACAATCAGATTCAGCAGATCCAGAACCAGGCCACATCGCTTCTCAATGAGGCAAGGAATCTGACGAGCCTTCCGCTTTCGACATTGTCGACACTCCAGGCACAAATAGGCCAGACCCGTCGCCTGCTCGCGAGTGCGCAGCGCATCGCCTATGATGTGCAGGACGTCCAGAATGTCTTTGCAACCCGCTACTCGGGCGCCGTGCTGCGCGGCGATGCTGCCCAGATGGTCGCGAATGCCGACGCCCGCTGGCACGATAGCGTCGACGCGTTACAGGATGCCATGCGCGTACAGGCCGGCGTCGTCGGCAATCTTGAGGGCGCGCAGTCGAGCATGGAGCGCCTGATGGAAGCGAGCCAATCAGCAACCGGCGCCTTGCAGGTCGCACAAGCGGGAAACCAGATGTTGGCGCTCCAGGCTCAGCAGCTTGCCGATCTGACGGCAATATCTGCGGCACAAGGCCGGGCTCAGGCGCTGGCGGCCGCGCAGCAGGCGGCGGTCGAAGCGGAGTCGCGCGAGCGTTTCCGTCGGTTCCGAGGCAATTGACATGCGGCGGCCGGGCATTGCCATATTATGCTGCGCTGCTGCGGGAATGATCGTTGCGCTGACAATGGTCATGGCGCGCGAACGAGCGGCCGAACCATCAGCCACGGTCCGTCCACAGGAGGCCAATCCTCCTGCCGCGCCTATCCCGCCCCAGTGCCGCACGGTCGCGCAGCCGGACGCGGCATGCCTGGCGATCTGGGAAGAGAGGCGACGCCGCTTCTTTGCGTCGGATCGTCAGCCATGACTGACACAGACGTCATCGACGAGTTCCTCCTCGTCTTCACCACCTATATCGATAGCGGTTTCGGCTTGCTGGGTGGTGAGGTCGGCTTCCTCTCCTCGAGTCTCATCGTCATCGATGTGACGCTTGCAGCCCTGTTCTGGGCTTGGGGCGCCGACGAGGATATCCTCCAGCGTCTTGTCCGAAAGACGCTCTATATCGGTCTGTTCGCCTTCATCATCGGCAATTTCTCAACGCTTGCGACAATCCTGTTCCAGAGTTTTGCGGGATTAGGGCTCAAGGCTTCGGGAAGCGGACTGGCTATCGGCGATTTTCTGAGACCCGGTACGGTTGCCGCCACTGGCCTCGATGCCGGCGCGCCGCTGCTCGATGCGACGGCCGACCTGTTGGGTCCGGTCGGTCTCTTCACCAACTTCGTCCAGATCATGATCCTGCTCCTTGCCTGGCTGATCGTCGTGCTCGCCTTCTTCATCCTCGCGATCCAGATTTTCGTGACGATCGTGGAGTTCAAGCTGGTGACGCTCGCGGGCTTTGTCCTGCTCCCCTTCGCCTTTTTTGGTCGAACTGCGTTCATGGCCGAGCGCGTGCTCGCGCATGTGATCTCGTCCGGGATCAAACTGCTTGTCCTTGCGGTGATAACCGGGATCGGAACGAGCTTGTTCGCACGCTTTACGACCGCTGGCATCCCCGCCGAACCGGACCTGGCACAGGTGATGTCGATAGCCCTTGCTGCACTGACGCTCTTGGGGCTGGGCATTTTCGGTCCCGGCATAGCCAATGGGATCGTCTCGGGCGGTCCGCAGCTTGGCGCCGGGAGCGCAGCGGGTACGGCGGTCGCAGCGGCGGCGACCCTGGCAGCTGGCGGCGCGGGTGGAAGGCTGGCAGCCGGCGCCATCGGAAGCGCGGCAGGCAGCGCGGCAGCGAGCGGCGCCCGGATCGCTGGCGCTGCAACACGGGCCTATTCAGCTGGCGCCAGTGGGAAATCCGGTGCGTCCGCGGTGGGCGGTGGTCTGGCAGAGGTCGCAAAGAGCGCTGCGGCATCGCTTGCCTCGCCGCTGCGCAACAGCGCCGCTGGTCTCAAGGATGGTTTTGCACAAGGGCGTTCAGGCGCCACAGGACAGTCTTCAGGCGCGATCGCCCAGGATGGCGCTGGCCATGTGCCGCATTGGGCGATGGCTATGAAGCGACGCCAGATGATCAGCCATGGCGCCACCGTCGCCAGCCAGACGCTCAAAAGCGGCGACAGCCATGGTGGCGGCGCCGGCCCGGATATCAGCGAAAGGAACTGACATCATGTTCCAGCGAACATCGGTCCATTATGGAAAGTCGCCCGCAGCAGTGACCCCATATCAGCGGGCCGCTCAAGTCTGGGATGACCGGATTGGGTCGTCACGCGTGCAGGCGCGCAACTGGCGCCTGGCATTCTTCGCCAGCCTGGCTCTCTCCACGACGATGAGCATCGGGCTGCTGTGGCAAATGGCGCGCGGAACCGTGACGCCCTGGATCGTCGAGGTCGACAAGCTTGGCCAAGCGCAGGCGGTGGCACCCGCAACGCGCGACTATCGCCCGACGGATCCCCAGATCGCCTTTCATCTCGCCCGCTTTGTCGAGCAGGTCAGGAGCCTGCCGACGGATCCCATCATCCTGCGTCAGAACTGGCTGCGCGCCTATGACTTCACGACCGACAGGGGGGCGGCAGCACTGAGCGAATATGTGCGGCGCGATGATCCTTTCACCAAGGTCGGGCGAATTCAGGTGGCAGTCGAGATATCGAGCGTCATCCGCGCCTCGGATGACAGCTTCAGGATCGCCTGGGTCGAACGACGCTATGAGCAGGGCATATTGAGCGACACCAGCCGATGGTCGGCAATCCTGACCGTGGCACTCCAGCCTCCTCAATCCGAGGACGTCCTCACCAGAAACCCGCTCGGAATCTTCGTCGATGCCCTCAACTGGTCAAAGGAGTTCGGACAGTGACAAAGCCTCGCCCCTCCCTGGTTGCCGGCGGTGCCGTCCCCTTGCTGGTCGCGTTCATGGTCGCGCCTCTGTCGATGGCGCCCGCATATGCGCAGGACAGCGGAGAAATGGCAGCGGCAAAGCGCTCCTCCAGCAACGCCACAATCAAAGTCGTGCCACTTCCGGTGCCCATGCCACTGCCGGGGCAGCTCAAGCCTGTGCCGCATGTCGTCCGGACGCTTCCGGCTGCGCCTCAGCGGGATGTGAAATCAGCCAACACAGCGGCTCGTATCCAGCCCAGCCAGGGCGATTATGTGAATGCTATGCAGCGCTATGCATTCGCAGATGGAGCGCTCTATCAGGTCTATGCTGCGCCCGGGCAAGTTACCGACATCATGCTACAGGAAGGCGAGGAACTTGTAGGCGCCGGTCCGATCGCCGCCGGCGACACTGTACGCTGGATCATCGGGGATACGGTGAGCGGGAGTGGCTCCTCGCTGCGCGTTCATGTGCTGGTGAAGCCGACGAGAGGCGATATCGCCACCAACCTCATCATCAACACGAACAGACGCACCTACCATCTCGAACTGAACGGGACGCCATCGACCTACATGTCATCGGTGTCCTGGACTTATCCACAGGATGCGCTGTTCGCATTGAAAGCTGCAGCGGCGCAGGAAAGCCGCAATGCGCCGGTCGCGACGGGGTTGGATCTGGCATCCCTGAACTTCCATTACCAGATAAAAGGGGATCTGCCTGCCTGGCGCCCGCTGCGTGCGTTTGACGATGGCCGTCAGGTCTTGATCGAGTTTCCCTCGGACATCGCGACCGGAGAAATGCCACCGCTTTTTGTTACGGGTTCGTCAGGATCAGCCGAGCTTGTTAATTACCGTGTGCAGGGGCACTTCATGATCGTCGATCGCCTTTTCAGCGCAGCGGAACTGAGGCTTGGGGACAAGAAAACCAGCAAACTGGTGCGCATCGAACGGATCGATCCGAAGCCAGTTCATCGGGCAAGCCGATGATGAGCAGCGTGGAGAATAGCAGCAAGCCGGGCGACAAGGTCGAGGACCAAGTCGCGATCGATAAACACGACGACATCGCGCCCTCCAATGTATCAAAAGGCAAAAATTCTGAGGCGCTTGCGTTGCGGGCGGCCTCGCCGCCGGCCATGCGTCTGTCCCGGAAAGCGATCGGGCTTCTGGCGGCCGTCAGTTGCATCTGCATTGCCGGAACATTGATCTATGCCCTGCGGCCAAAGACGATCGACGGCGTCGAAAACATACCGGTCTCGCACGGCCGCATCAAAGCCGAAACCATTGTCTCAGCACCAGACGACTATTCTAAAATTCCCAAATTGGGGGTGCCATTGACCGACGCCCCGGGACAGCCGCTGCTTGAAGCGCAACAACAGCCAAGTCTGACGAACCCCGGCCGCTCGCCACCCAGCGATGAGCGCCTGACGGCGCGCCAGCATGAGCGGGAGCGCCAGAGGAGCATGCGTGAGGCCGCGCTATCGAGCAGATTGTTTCTTGCCTCAGCGCCGACGGTTGCAAGGGCGAAGGAACCGGACGGCGTGCTGCCAGCGGAGGCCAGAGCGCCCCAGGACCCGAGGGTAGAAGCTGAAAGCCAGCCCCTCCAGTCCCGAACCACCGATACGAATAGGCGCACGTTTCTGGCGCCGGTCGCTATCGCCGAGGCAAGCACACAGCGCGTTGCGAATTCGGCATCGCCCTATGTCGTGCAGGCGGGCAATGTCATTCCCGCTGCGCTGATCACAGGCATCCGATCCGATCTTCCCGGCCTTATCACCGCGCAGGTGACGGAAAATGTTTATGATAGCCCGTCGGGCCAGATCCTGCTCATCCCGCAAGGGTCTCGGCTGATCGGCGAATATGACAGTGCGACCGCAGCGGGACAGCAGAGGATATTGATCGCCTGGGACCGCCTGATTTTTCCCGACAGCCGTTCGATTCTGCTCGACCGACTTCAGGGCGCCGATCAGTCCGGCAGGTCGGGCCTGCAGGATGGTGTGGACAATCATTGGGCCGGCTTGCTCGGCGCAGCATTCATCTCGACCCTATTGAACGTGGGGACCGAGGTCATGGCCGACGATGACGGAAGTCTCGTGCGAGCGCTGCGATATGGCACGCAGGACAGCATCAGTCAGGCAGGCCGACAGACCATCGGGCGGCAACTGACGATTCCCCCGACACTCACCATCAGACCTGGCCATCCTCTGCGCGTGATGGTGAAGCGAGACATCATACTGGAACCATGGGAAGGGCAAAAGTGATGGGCAAACTCAAGCTAGGACCGATCGAGGATGATAAGCCAGTCAAAATCTCGGTCGAACTTTCCGCCGCGGTACATCGGGATCTGATGGCTTATGCGCGCATCCATGCCAGCGACACCGGACTGACCCATCCCATGGCAATTGAGCGATTGATCGGCCCGATGCTGGAGCGTTTCATGGCCAGCGATCGGGGTTTCAGAAGAGGATGATGCCCAAACGGCCTCCGACAAACTTTTGCGTGATAAAATAATCCCAAGAAATGAGTCTGGTGCAGCAGGTTACTCTCCAGCAATCAGACTCTCACTTTTTCCCTGCCGCAACCGATGATGGGAGGTGTGAGCATCAGGATGCGCCATTTGCACTGCCTCCAAGCAGTGACCTGAGCCTTTCGACCGGTTGGCCAGGCTTCATAACAAGCGGCAAGTGAGGATGCCGCGCTTGCAGTTCTGGAGGAAGTCCGGCAGCACTGTACACTAGGAACGGTATTGCGCTTTCTATCAGCAAAAGTGCTAGAGGCGTCACATCGCGATCCCGAAGATTTGCATCAACGATGGCAGCGTCAATCTTGGCCTGGGTAAGGAAATTGACGGCTTCACTGACGGCTGAAAACGGCCCGACAACTGTACCGCCTACGGCTTCTACATTTTCGCAAAGCGCCATTGCAATAAGCGGATCATCCTCGACGATCAGCACGCAGAATCCTGATAGCATATGTTCTCCCCTTGCAGCGGGAGCACAATGTCTCTCAGTCGATGATGCGCCGAACATGTCACCGATAGGCTGTAAGCGGATTGATATGGATTAAGTTCTGAAATTCATTTGATATTTCAGCGACTAATCGTGGTGCCCCTATATTGTTGGTCGAGACGCATTGGCTATTCCCCGCCAAATCGCAGTCTCCAAGGCTACACCGTGCGGTATAGCCTTCCTTGCCATGCCTCCAAAAGGCAGGCATGGTTCCGTGTCACCGCGTAATCGACGCCACTTCGGTTTACGGCGCGCTTGATCCAGAACGCGACAGGAATTCCATGAACTATAGCGGAACGCGCATTGCGCGGTCGTCGCCCCCTGCCTGCAATGGCAGAGGCGCATCCCCAGAAAGGAAAGGAGTACAGGAAAACGGGGCAGGATCGGACAAAAGCCTCCCGATAATTACGGTCGATATTGCCGATATTCCCGGCGGTGGCCAGCTTCACCTCCTCCAGTGTGGGACAGAGTTCTCGATCCAGTTTGGCGATGATGAGTTGATGGGCAGCCGGGATCATGAATCCGAAAAGGCTCTCGCAAGGCTGACCCAAGAGCGTCTTGCTCAGCGCGATGGCGATATTTTGATTGGCGGCCTCGGCATGGGCTTCACGCTCGGGGCTGCGCTCGACGCCTGGTCACAAAGCGCGACCATCACGGTTGCCGAGCTCGTGCCCAAAATCATAAGCTGGGCGAACGGACCTTTAATGCACTTGTTCGGTACCAATCTGACAGATCCGCGAGTCAGAATTCAATTGGCCGACGTGTTTGATGTCATTACCCATGAGAAGGATCGCTTCGATGCCATTCTGCTCGACGTCGATAATGGT
>PJTY01000249.1_pt1 | contig 32797 bp, 31 predicted proteins | sample 1512121 | NCBI WGS metagenome assembly PJTY01 (sample SAMN08177680, study PRJNA422409) | Soil metagenome, whole genome shotgun sequencing project. | isolation source: Soil enriched (2) on filter paper: alkali lignin treatment | place: USA: Madison | collected 2015-01-15 | reverse complement strand
TTCCTGCAAGTCCAGCCGTGGCCTCTGCCTTGTGCACAAAGCGCGGCGAGCCTATCACCTGTTTATCCATACAGTAAAGACTTGCATACCTATGACCTCTCCTATCATTCCCTGGATGGGCGGAAAACGCCGCCTGGCCGACCGCTTGATCCCTCTATTTCCCCCTCATGAATGCTACGTCGAAGTCTTCGCCGGCGGTGCCGCGTTGTTCTTCATGCGTCCCCAGCCCGCCCCGGTGGAGGTGCTGAACGATCTCAACGGTGACCTGGTCACTCTATACCGTGTTGTGCAGAATCACTTGGAGGAGTTCGTGCGTCAGTTCAAATGGGCGCTGAGCTCCCGGCAGATCTTCGAGTGGCAGAAGATGACCCGTCCCGAAACGCTGACGGACATCCAGCGAGCGGCGCGGTTCTTCTATCTGCAGCAGCACGCCTTCGGCGGAAAGGTCACTGGGCAGACGTTCGGAACCGCGACCACCGGGCCGGCCATCAATTTGTTGCGCATTGAGGAGAACTTGTCCGCCGCGTGGCAGCGTCTCGCCGGTACGTACGTCGAAAACCTGTCCTGGCTCGACTGCGCCGAGCGCTACGATCGAGCGCATACTTTCTTCTATATGGACCCGCCGTACTGGCAGACCGCTGGTTATGGCCTGGATTTTCCGTTCGCGGAGTACGAGCGCATGGCTGACTTCATGCGCCGCTGCAAGGGCAGGGTGATGGTGAGTATTAACGACCACCCAGATATACGCCGGGCGTTTGAGGGGTTCCATTTCGAGTATCTGGATATTCGCTACAGCAACACGAACCAGCGACAGGGCAAGGCGGAGGTGACCGGCGAGTTGGTGATTTTGAACTGGCAGCCATCTTCGCTGGGCGGTTTGTTCTGAGCTTACTCTCCGTACTAGGCAAGCCCTTCCAGTCCAATATTTAAGGCTTGAAGGGCTCTTGCTGTTAATGCGTTACTTTGCTCGAGCTGTGGCTGGTCGTATTAATGTCATTGGAGGGGATGCGGTTGGCAAATTATTTTGATAGCCATAGGAAGTAATATCCCGATCCAAAGGCGATTAATAGGGCCACAATTCCCCCCCAGAAGAGGTTGCGTATAGACCCCCTGCGGTTAGTGATGACGCTAATCTGCTTTCCAATTAAAAATATATTTCCCGGGAAGAAGTAATTATAGATTTTCTCTCCTGGGATAAATATTGTGAGCATAAAGAATACCGGGAATAAAGAGACTGTCATTGCTCTGTCGTCAGTCGCTTGTTTGGCGGTCAGTAAATTGATAAGGTGGTTGAGCTTCACGTTCGAATCTGTGCTTGCCAAAATCTGCTCGGTGTTGGCATCGAGCCCTTGTTGGCTGAGCCACCTAATGGCTAGTAAAAATATAGCCAGGAATACAGCGAACCCCAAAAGCAAATATTTTTTGCTAAATATGTTATTCCTTATGTGGCAAACTTCTTTTTGAATGTATTCCCTTAAATCTGAGGCGATTAAAAAAACTTGATCTCTGTCTTCGCCGTCGATTGTTAGGCGAGCTCCTTTTTCAGCATCAAATTCAAGTGTAATGTTCAGGCTGTCGTCTTTGTATTCTATTTTTAATTCTTTTATTTTTTGGGTGGAGTCGTTGTTTTCCGATAATAGCCTGTCGACCTCTGCGGTTCTGAATACCAAGGAGTCTTCTCGAAACACTTCAAATATTATGTCGTTTCGATGTTCGGGTGGGATGCGTTTACGGATGTCGTCATGTATCCGGCGTATGTTTTCTTCGTTTAATTCGAAGCGCTTTTCGAATCGAGTGGAGACCTTTGCTGACATCAGAGCTTCTCATCAGGAAAAAGCTGATAATGGCATTTTGGGGGTGGTCGGTCTATGGGGCTCAAGGGATCGCTAACACAACGCGACCCGCTGCACGATGTCTGAGGGAAGAGATGGGCACGATGCAGGTTAAATCGGGGAGGGCGGACGAGGCCCTTGAAGACTAAGCGGTATTTAGGCTAGGGCCGTGGAATCGCTGATCTGCTAATGCATGCCCGTGGGGCAAAAATGGGGCAAATCGGACGCCAATTTATGCCATTCCACGCCCAGCAATGCATGCCTGAGTGAGTGGGAGAATGCGCTTGCGCCGGTGATTGGTGGGTCTTGGATGAATATGCCTCCAATACTCGAGCACAATCGGGGTGTGATCAGCCGTTTGAGCGGCTATCCACCTGCTGCGCAAGCTTGATGTGACCGGAGAAATGGTGATCATGGGCTGGCAGTCCGCTGGCCTGAGGTAGCTGCTCTGACCTACCAATTATTGGCGCCCGTTGGCTATTCGGCGGATGCACATTGACGTAGGAGGAATCTCACAGTTAACTGTACGCATATACAGTTAGTTTGGATCGTTCCCATGACCATCTCCTTCATCGGTACTCCAACGGGCGGACCCACGTTGCTGCCGGTCTACTCGTTCCGAGTGCCAGCCGGCTTCCCGTCGCCAGCTGCGGATCATCTGGAGCGACACATTTCCCTCGACGAGCTCTTTGACTTGAGGGCTCCCCATGTCTACCTGGTACAGGTGGAGGGAGACAGCATGCAGGGCGCAGGGATCTACTCCGGCGACCTGCTCATCGTCGACCGGAGCAACGAAGCTGTGCACGGCGACATCGTGATTGCCGCGATCAATGCAGATCCGGTGTGCAAGCGGCTCTACCGGCGCAACGGTGTGGTGATACTGCAATCGGAGAATCCGGCCTACCCACCGCGGCACGTGTTGGAAGGCGACGACCTAACCATCTGGGGCGTGGTTCGCTACAGCGTGCGCGACCATGCCCAGTGATCAGGTGTTCGCGCTGATCGACTGCAACTCGTTCTACGCGAGCTGCGAGCGAGTATTCCGGCCGGATCTGGCCAAGACCCCCATCGTGGTGTTGAGCAACAACGACGGCTGCGTGATCGCCCGGTCTTACGATGCCAAGCCGTTCGTGAAGATGGGGGAGCCCTACTTCCAGGCGAAAGAAAAGCTTCGCCGTCATGGCGTCGTGGCGTTCTCGTCGAACTACGCGCTGTATGGCGACATGAGCGAGCGGGTCATGTCGCTGATCGAATCGATGGTGCCGGCAGCTGAGGTCTATTCGATTGATGAGTGCTTCGCTGATCTCACCGGTATGATGGGCAGCCTCACCCAGTTCGGCCGGGATGTGCGCGCCAAGGTGCTGCGCTGCACAGGCATCCCTGTTGGCGTCGGGATTGCCCGCACCAAGACTCTGGCGAAGCTCGCCAACCACACCTCGAAGCGCTTGCAGGCGCAGACAGGCGGTGTGGTCGATATCACCGACGATTTCAAGCGCGACTGGGTGTTGCGCAACACCGATGTGAAAGAGGTGTGGGGCATCGGCCGGCAGATGACTGCGCACTTGGAGGCTATGGGCATCCGCACGGCGATGGAGCTGGCCAAGGCGGATCCGAGAATGTTGCGCGACAAGTTCAGTGTGGTGGTGGAGAAGACCGCGCGCGAGCTCACCGGTACGCCATGTCTTGAACTGGATGAGGCAGATCCGCCGAAGCAGGAGATCTGCTGTAGTCGGATGTTCGGCAAGCGCCTGACGGAGCTGACGCCGATTAAGCAAGCAGTGGCCACCTATACGGAGCGTGCAGCCGAGAAGCTGCGTGCCCAGGGCTCGGTGTGTAAGCGCATACGGGTATCGATCCGCACCGGCATGTTCAACCCCAACGAACTGCACTTTGCCAAGGGTGCTCTAATCGACCTACCGTATCCCTCCAATGACACCTTGCTGCTAACCAGGGCTGCAACGGATGCGGTAGAGCGGGTCTACCAGGTCGGCTACCGGTACAGCAAGGCCGAGGTGTTGCTACTCGATCTGCGGCAGCCTGGCGAGTTCACCGATGACTTGTTCGCGGTGACGCAGCCGGTGGCCTGCGACCGCCTGATGTCGGTGCTAGACGAGATCAATGCAAAGTACGGCCGGGGGACTATGCGTTCGGCCTCCGTCCCCCTCACCCCCGGTTGGGGGATGCGCCGTGAGATGATGAGTAGGTCGTATACCACCCGGATTGATCAATTGTGGCGGGTGCGCTGAGCCGGTGGTGGGCGAGTAATGTTCCAGTTTTTGGGAGAGTGGCCAATGAACCACAAACTATCTGCTTTGGATGGCCACTTCAAAGATATTGATTAAGAGATCATGAGAAATAAAATGCTCGTTCTTCATCTGTCTCGAAAAGATGGTCGGCGACTAAATAGCACTTTGTTCTTTCTACGATAAGTGAGCGCTCGAATTTATTGTTAACTGGGTCTGGTTCGTCATCTTCTCCAATTGCTCGCCATTTTTCGCCGTAATATAATTTGAAGACCAAAAGTGCAAAAGCAGTGGGGGTTAGTACTCTCCTCACTGGCCATCTGTTTTCGGAGTGGAAGCCGATATGGAAATGCGAACAAGGGTGATGAAATTTAGTTCTCTGATTAGGAGCGTTTTCATATCGAAGAAGAGGGATGGCCCCGATTCCTGTTTTGCCGGATAAGAGCGCGAGAAATTCTTCATGGGTGAGCATTCCAGCTTCTACCATGTCTTGGCGGCTTCTAAACCAGTTATTGTAATCGTCGGAGCTTGATGCGTACGGGTTGGGGTAAAATGCATATCGAACATTTTCATCCCCATCGCTGCTAAATTGAAAAAAAGAATAATCGGCAAGAAGAATATTGTAGTGAGAGAGAGCCAAGGCTTTGTTGTACACCTCGATATATGTCGAGGAGTTAGAGAGAATTAGGTCGCGGAACTCCACGTTTACCGGAAGCGGCGAGGGGTTGGAAAAAATTTCACTAATCCCTAGCTCCTCAGCAATTTGCCATACTTTGCTTATTCCGGATCTAACTGCGTCTCTATTCATCTTTGGCTTCCTGCCCAGAAAGAATACCTTCGATCTCGTCGTCAGTGAAACCTTCGGCGCGGAATCTAGCAATAAACTCCTCTCTTAGCTTTTTGGCTCGGAGGGTTCTTTCGCTCGTATCCCGTTGAATCAAATTCATCTTCGAGAGGTCTGGCATGATGAAGCGCAGGAAAGGGAAGTCCTGAGCAGCGGCGTCAATCTCTTTGCCGATTTGTATCGTTGCTCCCGCACATCCTGATACCCGTAGCCAGGCTTTCGTGCGTGTAAAGGCTACAAACAATTTATTGCGATCGCCCCGTTGTCGGAGCCAAATCGCATCAACTCCGACAACGTAAACTACCGCGGCCTCATTTCCTTTTGCTCGGTAAACCGTTGAGAGAGTGATCTTGTCTTGAAGGGTAAAGGGAGGTTCTGAATAAGGGTCGGCGTGAATATTGTTCGTTGCAATACCCGCTTCGGCAAAGCTTGCTGATAAGCGTTTGAAATAGTTGCGAGAGTTTCTATCGTCTAAGGCAATGACAATGATGTCTTCAGGTAGTAGCCCGCCATCCAAAAATGACTGGGCATCCTGAGTTACCCACTCAACCTCTTCTTCAATGTTCTGGGCTGAGTGGTACTCAATTAGTTTAGGTAGTTCATCGCCTTGGAGTGAAACAGGGCTATTCTCAGCTGGCCGCATGATTTCAATTGGAGTGCCTGTTTCAAATGTCTCTGCTTGTACGTGATAGCCCACGTCCCGCCAGTGGTCGGGGCTTTCGAGGAGCTGAACGATTTCGGAATAGATGCCAAAACCCAAGGCGTGCGCGGTGGTGAGAACTTCGCGCTGATTTCGGTAGCATTTGCTTAGGACTGTGTCGTTAACGGCCCCTGGGGGCAGCCCCGATGCGGCGCGGTCAAGAGAAATGCAGGGTTCACCATTTTCGTCGAATCCGAATAGCTCTTCGGAAGATGGCATTTTTACATTAAGGATGTTCTGCAGTTCGTCGTAGGCCCAAACGATATTCTTCTTGTCTCTAGTGCCTTTAGCTAATTGGAAGCATAGCTGGTAGAAAGCTGCAGGGAAATCTTGCCCTTCGTCGATCAATATGTGGTTGTAATATGGTTGTACGCTATTGGTGGCAACTAACTCAGCGCAAGCATATTGGAAAGGGTCGACACCTGATGAAGCAGCACTTCTTGCTGCTCCATAGCTCATGGGGATCCGACCTGCCCTACGGCAAGCGTCTGAGTAGGTCCCGTTTGCGTTAGAGCCCCCCCACCCATGGAGTATGTTGATCTTGGTCCAGTCTGGATCAACCTCGGTGTAATGGCGAAAGAATTTTGTTATCAGGTTTTTGATTGGTGATCTTAGACTTTTTGTGAAAAATGTGACGAGAATTGTTTCATTGGGTTTGCTCATGTGAAGGTGCGCGGCCTTCATTGCAAGAATTACCGTCTTTCCGGATCCGGCTAGACCCCGTATGCGTTGAGGACCATTGATGGTGATCAGTGCCGCCGTTCGTTGCTTTTGGTCAAAATTTGCAATTTCTGCTTCAAGTTGAGAAAGCGCAACCGCCTCTGTGTGTATCGCAGGATTTTCAATAACCCGGCTGCCGCTTCTCGTTAGGGCTTTGGCCCCTTCGATAACCGATCTGGCTTCGCTGATTTGCTCGGGGCTGAAGGAGCATTCATTATCCAGATCTCCAAGGAGGGCCCTAAGTGCTCCATTGGAATTGATGATCTCGCACTCATCATCATCAAAGATCCTGTCAGTCATCTCCGAATCGCAGAAGATTACAGGCGTGACGTCAATGGCTAGAGCTGATCGACTTTTGCGCAGCGTTTTGCTCTTGAGAAGCCGTCCAATTAAGATGCTGCAAAACTGATTTAAGGACTCGCTAATTTGTTGGATTTGTGGGATTGGAAGTCGCTCGGCCTGCGAGGCGCTAACAAATCGGAACGCAATAATCCCATGCTGCGGACTTAAAAGAAGAGCGTCAGGTTTGTGCGTTATAGTCTCGTAGTCAGAATAGCTAGGGAAGTCGTAGTAAAGCACGGCTCCCTCAAGATTGAGATCAGCATAGTTTGTTTTTAGCAGGGATATGATGTCCCGTGCTAGGGGGTCGCTACCGATTCGGTCGCTCGTTACTAGAATTTCGATTTCCATTCCGGGATAAACTCTCTAGTCGAATGAAGATTGTAATAATAGGATTCCGTCGGTAAACCGTGGCTTCCGAAATGTCCGGTTGCCCGCATTGTCGGCAATGTACCAGACCGATTTGTTTTCTGCGCTAGCTTCATGCTTGCCCCGGATCGTCCTCCAAGGACTGAATTGATGCGAAATGTTCCCATCATACAGCGCACAAGCCTAGGTATGGATAGTCCATGAGAGGTTTCGGCAGCGGAGGTTTGGAAGCGGAACTTTAGACCAGAAGGAGAGGGTTGGCGTCCATGTTCTCAGCAAGATGCACGGCGAGAGCAGCTGGTGGCCGGTTCTAGGTGGTAAAAAAATGGTACATTCGCGGATTGAACTGCGTTAAAGCTAATGGAAATAGGCGGTTTAGGAAAAGTGCCCCCAATCCATCATCGGTGCAACGCTGAAGCGGCGTGACGGCTCAGGGCGCGTGGTTTGTGGCTTTGAAGCTGATTCTAGGGGCATTCTGGTCTACGCATTTATGTACCACTTTTCGGTTTTTTTGGTGAGACAGGGGTGCGATGTACCACCGCCATTCACACTCGTACCACCGGAAATCATGGCAACGATCAGAGCAAGGAAAAAGGCCGACTCGACGGTTAGCTATACCGTCCAGATCCGCCTCAAGAAAAAGGGTGTCCTAGTCTACCAAGAGTCCCAGACATTCGCCCGCCAGCAGGCTGCTCAAGCCAGGGCGAAAGATGGTTGGCGTAGACGATCTGCATTTTCACGATCTGCGCCACGCAGGCGTGAGCTGGTTATTCGAAATGGACTGGGATATCCCTGCGGCGTTACACCCCTCTGAGGAGCGTGAAGCGAACCTAGCATAGAAGCTACACTGCACGCCCCGATCACCCACGACAGCCTGCTCCAATCCATCGCAGGCTCATGAAAAGGAAGTCAAGCAAATGGATGTACTTTGCACCTCTCTGGACGAAGTCCGTCAACGGATCGATGAAATCGACCGCAGCCTCGTTTCGCTTCTCGCCAAACGTGGAAGGCTTGTAACGCAAGCAGCGGGCTTCAAGAAAACCACCGATGATGTGCGTGCGCCTGCACGGGTCGAACAAGTGATCAAGAAGGTTCGTGAGATGGCTGACGAAACCGGTGCCTCGGCTGAGGTGGTGGAACAGGTCTATCGGGCGATGATTTCGGCCTTCATCGCCGAGGAACTGAACACCCATGCGAAGCTGGCCGATGAGGCTTCAGCATCGTGATGAAACGCGGGGCTCATACGCAGCCCCGCCGCTTTCTCCTGCTTGCTATCTCTGGCTCAACGTCGCAATCGAGACGCCAGACGCAACGAAGGTGAGGCCTGCGCCCACGTTCAGCCCATTCACCAGCCGTGGCCGCCGGTACAGGTAGCGAGACAGTCCCGTGGCGAAAATGCCCATCAAGGCAAACCCCAATGCCGTGAGTGCAGCGAACCATACGCCGTAAACCAACATCTGCACGCTGACCGACCCGCGTGCGGGGTCGACGAACTGGGGAATGAACGCCAGCACGAACAAACCTGGCTTGGGGTTGAGCGCAGCCGAAAGCAGACCGGTCAGAAAAATGCTGGGCAGCGATTGCCTGGATGCCGGCTGAAAGCTTATCAGGCTACGAGCGCGCAGCACCTTGATCCCTAGCCAGAGCAGATAGCCGGCACCCATGAGCTTGATCACCCAAAATGCGAGCACCGAGGTTTGCATCAGTAGGGTCAAGCCTAACGAAGCGGCTGCAACGTGAAACAAAATGCCTGCTCCTGACGCCATGCCGGATACGGCCGCTGCGACTTTACCCTGGCTGAGACCGCGGCCAATGGCCAACACGTTGTCAGGGCCCGGTGCCAGCACCAACAGCACGCAGGCGGCGGTATAGGCGAACCACACGTTCATGGGAAACACGGCTCTCTCCTTAAGCCTGATGAAGCATCCATCCTGACGGCGGGGTACGCCAATAGCAAGGCGGAACCTCAAGGGCTGTTAGCACTGGCGGGCTCGGCCCTGCTTGGTTGGCTGAGGATTCTCCGAACACGTCAGGACGGGGCGGACTTCCTGTGCTGACACAGTCGTCCGCTCAAGCGCCAGTTCGGTTATGTGAAGGCTCGCTTTCGTGGCTTGGTCAAGAACACTGCACAACGGACCACGTTGTTTGCGCTGTCGGACCTGTGGATGGGGCGCCGGTAGTTGTTGAACGCTGCGCTATCGGCCGAAAAATGGGCCTGGCGCGGTCGAGATGTTGCTCATTACGCGCTCGGGAAAACGTGATCAGCGTTTCCCTGGCAGTCTGTCGGAATGCGAGAACTTTGGTGTCTGTGTCAGGTCCAACCCGCACTTTAGCTACCCACTCGCGCCTCCGGAGCCGAACAAAAAATGAAAAAACCTTTGGTTGCAGTCTTTGCTTGTGCATTGGCACTCGGGATGACGGCATTCTTGCCCGCCGATATCTCCCCGATCAGTTCCGCCTATGCCAAGGGTGGTGGTGGTGGTGGCGGTGGCGGCGGCGGCGGCGGCGGCGGTGGTCATGGCGGTGGCGGCGGACATGGCGGTGGAAACGGCGCCGGACATGGCGGTGGCATGGGAGGGCATAGTGGAAGCGGGAAGGGCCTTGGAAGTGATCACGCTGGAAAGGCGACACGCGATCATGGGGTAAGCGGCAATCATTACGGAAGCTCGCGCAACAGCGACAACGGTCATGGCACCACCACCTCGGGTGTCGCTCACTCCAAGGACACTCGCGGTTTAGCCAAGTCCACGGCCATCTCTGGAACGACGCCAGGCGATCATAATTCGAAAGGCCTCAGCAACGCTGTCGGGTCTTCTTCAAAAAATGATCGATAATTTGACCGCATCCATGCCGTACCGGCTTTAGCGTGCACGAAAGCCCAGCGTAGACCGGGCTAAATGAACGGGTCACCCCCACACCCTGCGAGGGCTAAGCTTTCGCAGGGTGTTTTGTTTTGGAGGCCATCATCACGAGCGAGTCAGCACGGGTCGGGATCGATCTCGGTAAACACAGTTGCCACCGGCATGCCCAAGACACGTTGGGCCAAGCGGTGTTTCGCAAGCGGGTAGACGGCACGATCAGCCACACAGCCCAGATTCGCATCCCAAGTACAGGGGGCGCTTAGCTGGCGTAGCAAGTCTCTGATTGGCCAGGCCTGCATTTTGCTGCTGCGCTCTGTGTCGTAGCGGCCATGCTTCAGGTCGTATCTGGATGCGGCCTGAATCTTACCGGTCAGTATAGTCAGCTCCGTCCCTTTGCCGGAGTGCCTTGAATTGGACAATACCCGTGAGCGTTTGATTGATGCCGCGCTGAAGCTGTTTCTGTTGCAAGGTGTATACGTGACGGGGGTAACGGCCATTGCCGCGATGGCGGGAGTTACCAAAATGACGCTCTACAGCCATTTCCCCTCCAAGGATGCGCTGATAGTGGCGTGCCTTGAGGAGCGTGACCGACGCTGGCGTGAAGAGGTAGCGTGCACCTTGGCCAGGCATCCTGAGCCGGTCAGTGGCATGCTCGCTTTTTTCGATCTGTATGAACGCTTTCTTTTAAAAGATAGCGAGCGCGGGTGCCTGTTCGTCAACAGTGCGGCTGAATTCCCCCAGTTTAGCCACCCCGTGCATTTGGCAGTGAGCCGGCATAAGCAAGGGATACGCGAAAACCTTGCTGCCTTGGCCATGAGCGCCGGTATAAACGACCCCGACGCAGTTGCCCAAGGGCTGTTTATCTTGCTGGAGGGCAGTTTTGTCAGCGGCGCGATGGGCCAGGACATGCGGGTATTCGACACTGCCCGACAAATAGCTCATTGCTGGATCCAGAGGCAGGAGCAGGGCGTATGACCCTGGGCTTGTTAGCGGCCATTGCCGCCACCTTTTCCTGGTCGCTGCTCTACATCTTTCCGGGGCTGGTCGGTGACTACAGCCTTTTTGACCTGGCGGTGGTGAGCTATGCCTTTGCCGGGTTAGGTAGCCTGCTGGTGCTGTTCGTTTACCGTAGCGCAGTGCGGCAATTGCGACTGATTGACTGGGCCTGTGCCGCACTGCTGGGCTTCTTGGGATACATTGGCTACTTCTTCCTGATCACCACTGCGGTCTTGGCAGCCGGGCCGGTGATCCCTCCGGTGATGATGGGGTCAGTACCGATCGTGCTTGCGATTGCCGGCAACATGCGCAGTGCCAGCGTGCCCTGGCGCGCCATTGCCGGGCCACTGCTGGTGGCGGGTCTGGGCATCAGTCTGGTCAATCTGAGCGTGTTTGATGCTAGCCGTGCGGCGGCAGTGCTCCCAACCGCATCGTTACTGCTTGGGCTGCTTGCATCGTTGCTGGCAATCGCATTCTGGACCGGTTTTGGTCTATTGAATGAAAGTGCTTTGGCTCGACGCCCAAGCATGTCTCCCATGTTGTGGTCAGCCATGTTGATCTTCATGTGCAGTGTCGAAATGCTGGCGTTCATCCCGGTTGGGCTGTACTTGAAACTGTCTCATTTCGCTAGCCATCCGAGCGGATTGGCAGGTACTCAGGCGCTGATCGTCTGTGGGCTGATTCAGGGGTTAGGGGCCACCCTTGCAGGTGCCTGGGCATGGTCAATCGCAACGCGGCGTCTACCGCTGGCGCTGAGCGGGCAATTGATCGCCAGCGGGACCATTTATGCAACTACGATGGGCCTGCTCATCAACCAACGCTGGCCGTCTCCTATGGAAGCGCTTGGAACAGGCATGTTGTTCGTCGGGGTGGTGTGGGCTATTCACGCCTTTTACCGCAAGCAAACACGCCTCCAGACACATGGCGGGATAACTGACCTTGGCCGACACTGATGGGACTGGTTTGCGATCATCCCTTGATTGATTCGTCGCCTGGATCGGAAGGGGGCGATCAACAGTGCTGAGTTGTTACTTTGAGAAAAGCATGAACTCTGCTGCCCAGTCTTTATATTCGTTTTGCAAGCAATAGCCAGCAACGAGCGTTGAGGCCGATTTGTCAGCGTTAACCTGGCGACGGCGCTGTATGCGCAGGCTTTCATAGGTGGCCTGAACCGAGGCAAAGTATGCTTGATGGCCATCCACCACGATGCGCATGCCGAGTTCTGCCAGGCCAGGTGCATCCCGAAGCTCGCTGTTGCCATAGGTGATTAGCATCACTGGAAGGGTCAATCCATCGGCGATGGCGGCGAGTTCATGAACATCCTTCACACCAACGAGGCACACCGCATCGGCACCCGATCGCTCGAATTCCCTGGTTCTACGGATAACGTCCTGTAGCGGCTGCACACCAGCGTGGGTTCTGGCGATGATGGCGAGTGAGCTATCAATCCTTGCTTCTTGCGCCGCGCGCAGTTTACCGGTGGCTTCTTCGGTGCTGATCAGCTCCAGGGCACCGCTGCCAAATCGGGCAGGCAGGAGGGTATCTTCGATGGTGAGTGCTGCAACCCCAGCCCGTTCTAGCTCGACAACTGTCCTCATGGCGTTAAGGGCGTTGCCATATCCATGATCAGCGTCAGCAATTATCGGAAGGCTAGCCACGCGGCCAATTCGGGTGGCCTGTTCGGCGAATTCACTAAGGGTGATTAAAGCGATGTCAGGAGCACCCAACACTTGCAGGGAGGCAACAGAGCCGCCCAGTATGCCAACTTCGAAGCCGAGATCCGAAGCGATGCGTGCGGATAAAGGGTCAAAAACCGAAGCGGTACTCAGGCAAGCGTGACCGTTGAGAAGAACACGGAAGTCATTTCGCAATTGATGATGACTGCGGTTGTGCATGGCTGTCTCTGGGCGTATTTGGGATGTATGACGCGTCGCGTTCCACTACTTTGGACGTTCAGCGAGTACGTTGAGAGGGCAGGGGATGGCGGTGTTGGGCGGTGGAGTTGATCACCTTCACCGCCCATTCGCTTATTTGATGAACCGTACTTGGCTATTGATCTTCTCGATCACCGCGCCTTTGCGTTCATTGAACCGGGCTTTGTTCTGCTCGAACAGGTTATTGCCCTTGGTGTCGATAGAAATGATCAGCGGGCCGAACTCTCGTACACGGTTGACCCATAGCGTTTCCGGCATGCCCAAGTCCTGCCATTCGGCGCGTTCGATCTCTTCCACCTGGGTCGCTGCCAAGACGGCACAGCCGCCTGGAAACACTGCATGCACCGCCTTGTTCTCAAGGCAGCCCGTGGTGGTCTCCGGGCCCATGCCGCCTTTGCCGACGATCAGCTTTACCCCAGTTTGCTCAATGAACTGTTTCTCGAACTTTTCCATGCGCATGCTAGTCGTCGGGCCGATCGACACCATTTCAAAGCTGCCATCGTCCTTTCTCTTGACGATGGGGCCTGCGTGAAAGATCGCGCCGCCGCGAAGATTTACAGGAAGCTCCCGGCCTAACTCGATAAGCCGGCGATGTGCAACGTCTCGGCAAGTCACCAACTGGCCAGTGAGGTAAACCACGTCGCCAACGTTCAGGCTTGCCAAATCTTCGTCACTTATTGGAGTGGTCAGGATCTTTTTCACAGTACTACGCCTTCATGGGAGAGGATGTCATAAGTGAGGTCGGCATTGATGCGGATCTTGCCGCGGCGGTGCGCCCAGCAACCTGTCGATACCGCGACGCCGATGGTTGAGGGGTGTCGGGCCGACGATTCAATGTTCACGCCCATCACGCTGCTGTTGCCCGTCAAACCCTGGGGGCCAATGCCGATTTCGTTCAGGCCTTCCTCCAGCAGCTTCTCCATCATCGCTGCACTTTCGTTGGGATGGCTGGAATCCACTTCGCGCAGGATGGCCTTTTTCGAAAGGCGTGCCGCGGTCTCGACCGAGGTCGATACACCCACGCCTACCAGCAAAGGCGGGCAAGCGTTGACACCGCGGGAGGTGATGACATCGAAGACGAACTCTGTGACCCCTTCGTAGCCTTGCCCTGGCATCAGCACCTTGGCCGAGCCCGGCAACGTACAGCCACCACCCGCCATGTACACATCGACAATGGCGTAGTCGGCATCGGGGATGATTTCCCAGTCCAGCCACGGGATCTTCGAGCCGGTGTTGGTGCCGGTGTTCTTTTCGATGAAGGTTTCAACTGCGTTATGGCGTAGCGGGCCCTTGATGGTCGCCTCCTTGGTGGCGTTCTCGAGGATGCCCTCCATTTCGCCCAGCAGCGGGAAGCGTGCACCGGCGGAAATGAAATACTGGATCACACCGGTATCCTGACAGCTGGGGCGGTTCAGCTTGTCAGCGTAATCCTGGTTGTCGGCCATCGAGTCGTAGACGGCGATGGCCAGCGGGTTGGTTTCCGCTGCGCGCAGCTTGGCGGTCTTTTCTTTTACATCCTTGGGCAGGCGCTTGCCGATGTAGGCGGTGAACTTCGCCAAGACGTCGGTCAGCGATTCCACAGCGGCTTCTTTGTCTACGGTTTCCATGTTTACTTCCTCAGTGCATCACAAGGTTTTTTGGGTCAGAGTCAATGGCAGGCTTGGCAGCCGAAGGCAGTGATTCGCTTTTTTCTGGCTCGCCCACCACTTGGCCATCCAAGACCTGATTCATCCTGGTGCTATCGAGGGCGCCGACCCATTTGGCGATGGCCATGGTGCCCACGGCGTTGCCGATGGTGTTGGTAATGGCGCGAGCCTCAGACATGAAGCGGTCTACGCCAAGAAGCAGAACCATGCCGGCTACAGGGATGTTGTCCATGGTGGCCAGGGTTGCGGCCAGGGTGATGAAGCCCGAACCCGTGACGCCTGCAGAGCCTTTGGATGTGAGCAGGAGCACGCCCAGGACGATCAGCTGGTCCATGAGGGTCAGTGGGGTATTGGTTGCCTGCGCGATGAATATCGCCGCCATTGTGTAGTAGATGCATTGGCCGTCAGGGTTGAAAGTCAGCCCCGAAGGAATGACCAGGCCTACTACCGGTTTCGAGACGCCGACCTTCTCCAGTTTGTTCATCATTTGTGGCACAACAGACTCCGATGAGCTGGTGCCCAATACGGTGAACAGCTCCTCCCGCAGGTACTTGAGGAACTTCCACAAGCTGAACCCAGACATCTGAGCGATTGAGCCGAGAACGATCACCACGAACAGGAAGCAGGTCACGTACATAGTTGCCATCAGCTTGCCCAGCGAAACGATGGAGCCCAGGCCATATTTGCCGACGGTGAAAGCCATGGCGCCACAGGCTGCCAGCGGAGCAATGCGCATCACCATGCCGACGATGTAGAACATGCCGTGAGAAAACGACTCGAGCACATCGACTACGGGCTTGCCGCGTTCTCCTAGATTGGCCAGCGCAATGCCGAGTAAGGTCGAGAACAGCAGAATCTGCAGGATTTCGTTCTTGGCAAAGGCATCCACTACGCTGCCGGGGATTACATGCAACAAGAAGTCGGTGAAGCCGCCCGATCCGCTAACGGCAGCAGCGGTGTAGGTAGAGATGGCATTGCTATCCAGGGTGGCAGGGTCGATGTTCATGCCTTGGCCAGGTTGCACCAGGTTCACAACGATCAGGCCCAGCACCAATGCGAAAGAGGAGAGAACCTCGAAGTAGATCAGGGCCCGGGCACCGACACGGCCGAGCTCCTTCATGTTTTCCATTTTGGCGATGCCGAGAACCACGGTTGCAAAGATGATCGGTGCAAAAACCATCTTGATCAGTTTGATGAAGGCATCACCCAGTGGCTTCATGTCTGCGCCGACCTCCGGCCAGAGCACGCCTAGCAGTACCCCAATTGAGACGCCAATCAGTACCTGCACATACAGCTTACTTATCCATCGTTTGGCCATTGCCGTCTCCGAATTATTGTTGTGAGTCGGATTTATGTGGCGACTGGGCTAAGCGGCAGACAGGCAAGACCGGCAAAGCTAAATAGCCCAGCGTTTTTGTGGTTAATCAGGCAGGCCTAAGGTAATGGTTTTTTCTGAGTGGTGTAATAGACTCAGATTTAAGACATTATTTCCTTGAGGTTAATTATGAATCCTGTGTCGGAACTTGCTTTTTTCAGCCAGTTGGTGGCGGCTGGCAGCCTGGCAGCGACAGCCCGTGAGCTGAACCTCACTCCCCCCGCTGTAACCAAGCGGCTTGCGCAATTGGAGAAGCGTCTCGGCGTTCGTTTGTTGAACCGAACGACGCGCAGCATCAGCCTCACGGCCGAAGGTGAGACGTACCTGATCAATGCAAAACGCATTCTCGGTGAGATCGAGGAGATGGAGCGGCAGGTATCCAGCAGCAGGGCCGAGCCAAAGGGTTTGTTGCGCGTGAATGCACCGCTGGGCTTCGGCCGCACCCATGTAGGGCCAGCCATCTCACTCTTCGCCAAGCGCTATCCAGAGGTTGAAGTTCAGCTTCACCTGACGGACCGGCCTATCCATCTCCCTGATGACGCAATTGACGTGGCGATCCGTTTTGGGGAACTGCCTGATTCAAGGCTCATTGCCAGGAAAATAGCGGTTAATCGCCGACGTTTGTGTGCAAGCCCTGAGTACTTACGTACCCACGGAACTCCTGAGACGGCAAAAGACCTGGTCCGGCACAACTGTATCGTGTTGCGTCAAAATGAATCCGCATTCGGGATATGGCGTATGTCTAAAGGCAAACAGTTCGACGCCATCAAGGTCCACGGGAGCTTGAGTACTAACGATGGAGAGGTAGCGTTGACTTGGGCGCTGGACGGGCATGGGATATTGATGCGAGCGGAATGGAACCTGGCCGGTTATCTACGTACAGGTCAGCTTGTGGAAGTCTTGAACGATTATGAGACCGAGCCGGCAGACATCTACGCTGTCTATTTAGAGCGCCTGAATTTATCTGCGAAAGTCGCTTATTTTGTTGATCATTTACGAGAGTTTTTCAAAAGCAAAGCTGAGAACCCTACGGGCGGTCTTGATGCGTGGAAATGACGCTGGCGAAGCCGCATCGGCTTGGTTGAGTTACGCCTGATGATGCGCATGAGGTCTTCTTGGCGATCCTCCCGCGTTAAAAAATGAAGCCAGGGGCGAGCATGAACGGCAGAAGGTTGGGCCGTTCCACGCGAAGAGGCGGTTTGGATTGCCATCGGCGCCGCCGGCACAACCCTTGTCGACACACAGTGTTTGGGTGATGGCGCATTATTTAACTTTGCGCCGGTAGCCCATGAATGCTTGCGCGCGCCCCTCACGACTTGCTTAGGTGTCAGCGACACCTTTCAACGTGCACCAGTTTGCGTCCTTAATCGAGACCTATACTGAACAGCAACGTTCCATTCCCTGCCCGCCATTCCCTATAAGGATCTGAACCATGACAGCATCCAAACTCGTCGCCCTGGCTTTGGCGGGTGTTCTTTTTCCTGCTCTAACCCTTGCCCAGCAGGCCTCCAGCGCCGCCGAGCCGACTCAACAGTCGATGAACATTGAGCAATTTGATCAGGAGATGGCGAAGGCTCAAGAAAATCTGAAAAAAATGCAGGATCAAATGAGCCTGATCCACAAAACTACCGATCCAGTCCAGCGCCAGAAACTCATGCAAGATCACCAGGCCATGATGCAGCAAGGAATGCTCATGATGAAGGGAATGATGGGGTGCTGCGGCGGCATGATGGGCGGTCGCATGATGGGGAGCGGCCACATGATGGGCTGGGGGCAGATGAGCAGCCATTACGCCGGAATGACGCCTGAGCAGATGAAGCAGCACCAATACATGATGGACAGATACATGGGAATGCAACAGATGATGATGGATCAGATGATGCAGCATCAGCAGCAGATGGGCACGCCGTCTCGCTAACCTAATACCCGCCACCGGCCAGCAAGGGTGACGCTGACCGATAGCTTCGAAGGAGGTGGGGGTCGCCGTTGCGTATGCTGCGGCCAACGGGCAATCAAACGCTACGTGTGACGCCGCCATCGACCTTGATGTTCTGCCCGGTGATGTAGGCAGCGCCTTCGCTGGCGAGAAACGCGATGGTGGCGGCGATTTCCTCGCGGGTGCCATAGCGTTTGAGCGGCACGCTGTCGCGGCGCTGTTCGGTGGCCGGCAGGCTGTCGATCCAGCCGGGGAGGACGTTGTTGATCCTCACGTTGTCCCCGGCGAATTGGTCGGCGAAGATTTTGGTGAATGCGGCCAGGCCCGAGCGGAACACTGCCGACGTCGGGAACAGCTCACTCGGCTCGAACGCCCAGGCGGTGGAAATGTTGATGATCACACCCCCTTTCTGGCGCTGCATGTAGGGCGTCACCAGGCGAGTCGGGCGAATGACATTGAGCAGATAGGTGTCCATGCCCTTGTGCCAGTCTTCGTCGCTGATTTCCAGGATTGGCGCGCGCGGACCATGGCCGGCGCTATTGACCAGCACGTCGATGCGCCCCCACTTTTCCACCACGGCATCGACTAGGCGTTTCAGGTCCTCAACCGACTGGTTGCTACCTGTTATACCCACACCGCCAAGCTCGGCAGCCAGCGCTTCGCCCTTGCCCGAGGAGGACAGGATGCCGACCTTGAACCCGTCAGCGGCCAGGCGCCGTGCCGCTGCCGCGCCCATACCACTGCCACCTGCTGTGATGATCGCAACTTTTTCTACTGACATGCTGCCTCCGGAACGTTAATGGCCTAATGCTTAGGTGCACTAAAATTAGCAGCAGTCGTGGCCGCGAGGGAGACAGCTAAACTTCACCAAGGCAGTAGATTAACTATTGCCTGCTTGTTGCTTGAGCCAGCGCTGGACAATGCCTAGCGACTCCGGCTGCTGCAACTTTCGTGGCCATACCAGATAGAACGACTTATCGAGCCTGAGTTGCTGAGCGAAGACCTGGGTCAGCCTGCCCGCGACGAGGTCATCACTGACGAACGCCAGGCTTGCCAACGCAATACCCTGACCACTGATGGCCGCATCGATGGCCAATGAAGTCTGGTTGAACCGCAGGTTTTTGGCAGTCGCTTGCCCGTGTTGCGGGAACAGTTGTGCAAGGAACCGAGGCCAGAAATCATGGGCATCGTGAAGCAGGGTGAACGCTTGAAGCTGCTCGAAGCTGGTGGGGACTTTGCTGGCTTCGAACAACGTTGGGCTGGCCACGGCGACGATACGCTGTTCCATCAACAGTTCGCTGTTCAAGCCCGCGCCGATGTCGGGCTTGCCATAGCGGACTGCGAGATCCACGCCGTCGGTATTGAAGTGGGACAGCCGATCTGTGGCCAGTACACGTAAATCAATGTCCGGATGGCTGTGCGCAAAGCGGCCCAGCCGGGGAATGAGCCATTTGGAGGCAAAGGTCGGTGTCACGCTGACCGTCAGATGAGACGCTTGTGGCCGCAGCAGGCGGGTTGCCTCATCGATCATCGCCAAGGCGTTGCGAATGCTGCCGCTGTAGCCCAGCCCCGCATCGGTCAGTGCCAGGCCCCGGGGCAGGCGCTCGAACAAACGAAGGTTCAGGCTCGCTTCCAGCCCGCGTATCTGTTGTGCAACTGCCGCCTGGGTCACCCCCAGCTCGTCGGCGGCCAGGCGAAAGTTCAGGTGGCGGGCAACCACTTCGAACACACGTAGCGCATTGAGCGAGGGCAAATCAGGGAAACCGTTTGGCATGGCGATGGACAGGGTCGGGCTGGAGGATTCACCCACGAGGCTACTCGCCGAGCGCCTGTAAAGAAACCCGCGCCACCGCAGGCAATCCGCCACGCTGCGCAGCAAGCCCTCTGTTGGCGGCTGCACATTTTCATTGTTCAGCTTGACGCGTGAAATTATTCATGTAAATTTTCATGAAAAATAAGTCTAAAAATTTCACGGCAGTCCGAAACGATGAAGAGACACGAAGAGGTTGAAGCCCTCGCGATCCTTATTCACGACCTGCGCAAATTCAAGAACCTGACCTTGGGTGAACTGGCCGAGCGCATCAACCGCTCGGTGGGTTTCCTCTCCCAGGTCGAACGCGGCGTTTCGCGCCCGACCGTGGCAGACCTCACCGCTATCAGCGAAGCGCTCGGCGTATCAACCGCGTACTTCTACAACCTGAGCAAGCCCCGCAGCATTGGCTGGGTCACGCGCCCTAACGAGCGGCGCACGCTGTACCTGGAGTCGGGCATCACCGACGTGCTGGCTTCGCCGACCATCGCAGGCGCCTTCTCCATGCTCGACAGCCTTCTCGAGCCGGGCGCCACCAGTGGGGAGGCGTACTTGAGCGACCGTTCCGAGCAGGGCTGTTTCGTGCTCGAGGGCGAACTCACGGTGTGGCTGGACCAGGGCGATGCCGTGACCCTGCAAGCCAACGACTGCTTCCAGCTGCAACCCCATGCGCCGTTCCGTTACGCCAACCTGACGGACAGAACCACCCGTGTGCTCTGGGTCTTCAATTGAATTCGTTCACCTCACAAGGATAAGAAGATGAGTGTCATCTTTCCGGACCTGCTGGCTGAAGTGCGCTCGTTCCGAGCAGAACACCCGGCAATTCGCTATGTCGACCTGATTGCGCTGGACATCCCCGGGCACTTCTACGGCAAGCGCTACCCCATGGACATGCTGGAAAAAGTCGCAGCCGGTGCGCCACTGAAGCTGCCGCAGAACTGCGTGCTGCTGGGGACCCAGGGCGGCCTTTACCCGATTGGTGACTATTGCTTCGCCGACGGCGACCCGGATGCCGCCCGGCGCCTGGTGCCGGGTACGCTGAAGCCGGTGCGTTGGGAAAAGGAAGTGATCGCCCAGATGCTGATCACGTCCGACGGCACCGCAAAGCCGATCGAGTTCGAGCCCCGTGAAGTGCTGGCGCGTGTGCTTCAGCGTCTGGCCAAGCGTGGCATCCGCCCGGTGGTGGCGTTCGAACTGGAGTTCTACCTGTTCGACCGCAAGCTTGATAACGGCCTGCCGCAGTACCCACGTGACACGGCAACCGAGGATGAAGACGATCAGCCAAACATGCACATCGAGCGGTTGTCGCGCTTCTCGTCGGTCCTGCACGAGATGGTCGATGGCGCCAACGAGCAGGGCGTGCCGGCGAACGTCATCACCGCAGAGCTGGGCCCAGGCCAGTTCGAGATCAACTTCTCGCACAGCGACGATGCCCTCAGTGCGGCGGACTGGTCGGCACTGTTCTGCCGCAGTACCCGCGGTATCGCGATGAAGCACGGCTACCGTGCCAGCTTCATGAGCAAGCCCTACCTGGACGCGCCAGGCAGCGGCATGCATGTGCACGTCAGCCTGTACGACGAAGCCGGCAATAACATCCTGGCGGGAAGCGAACAGCGCAAGCTGCGCCATGCGGTGGCAGGCTGCCTGGAGCTGCTGCCGCACTGCATGCCGATCTTTGCCCCCAACCACAATGCCTACCGACGTTATGGCGCCATGGTCAACGCGGCGAGCAAGGCCAGCTGGGGTTTCGAAGACCGTGACGCGTGCATCCGCATCCCCGAGTCCGACCCGCGCAACCTGCGCATCGAGCACCGCCTCGCTGGCGCCGACGCCAACCCGTATCTGGTACTGGCGGCCATTTTGACCGGGATGGAGCATGGTCTGGATCGCGGCGTGGAGCCCATCGCCCCGCTGAACGACAACCGCCAGAGCGGCATCGACTTCCCCAAGGATGCCCTCAGCGCCTTGGCCGCCATGCGTCATCACCCGGTGGTCAACCAAGGCCTGGGCAGCGAGTTCGTGATGGTCTATTGCGAAAACAAATACCAGGAGCAACTGGACTTCATGCACCACATCGATGCCCGCGAATACCGCTGGTTCCTGTAGGTGCCGAGGTTGGAACAGCGACGCTGCACCCTCCCTTTCTACCGTTTCAATACAACGCGCAATATGGATTTGCCGGAGGAAGATATGCCACGTGTGCCCGTGATCGGCATTACCGCATGCACCAGCATGATTGAGCTGCATGCAACCCAGACCATCAGCGAGAAGTACGCGCGCGCGGCAGCCAAGGCGGCGTGTGGGCTGCCCATCGTCATTCCCAGCCTCGGTGAGCTGATGGACAGCGCCGATATTCTTGACGTGGTGGATGGGCTGATCTTCACCGGTTCGCCGTCCAACATCGAGCCGTACCACTACAACGGCCCGGCCAGTGCTGCGGGCACCCATCACGACCCTCTGCGCGATGCCACCACGTTGCCGCTGATGCGCGCCGCCATCGCCGCCGGTGTACCGGTACTTGGCATTTGCCGTGGCTTCCAGGAAATGAACGTGGCGCTGGGTGGCACCCTGCACCAGAAGGTCCACGAGACCGGCATGTTCATGGACCACCGCGAAGGCAAGGATGAGCCCCTCGACAAGCAATATGGGCCGCGCCACACCCTGCATGTAGAGCCTGGCGGCATGCTCGACCGTATGGGCTTGCCGGCAATATTCGACGTCAATTCCATCCACGGCCAAGGCATCGACGTACTGGCCCCCGGGCTGAGGGTGGAAGCGCTGGCGCCCGATGGCCTGGTGGAAGCGATTTCGGTCGAGAACAGCAAGGGTTTTGCCCTGGGTGTGCAATGGCACCCCGAGTTCCAGGTCATGGATAACCCCCATTACCTGGCCATCTTCCAGTCCTTTGGCAAGGCCTGCCGGCACCGCTCGGTACTGCGCCAGAGGCTGTTGCTGTCTGCCTGAGCAGCGGCCTTTCCCACCTGTAAAAAATACCCTCGCAGCGCGGCTGCGCAACTTGATGGAGTGAAGTCAATGAGTGAACAGAATTCGCAGACCCTTGCCTGGCAAACCATGAGCCGCGACCATCACCTGGCCCCGTTCAGCGATGTCAGGCAACTGGCCGAGAAAGGCCCGCGCATCATCACCTCGGCCAAGGGCGTGTACCTGTGGGACAGCGAGGGCAACAAGATTCTCGATGGCATGGCCGGCCTGTGGTGCGTGGCGGTCGGCTATGGTCGCGATGAGCTGGCCGAGGTCGCCAGCCAGCAGATGAAGCAGTTGCCTTACTACAACCTGTTCTTCCAGACCGCGCACCCGCCCGCGCTGGAGCTGGCCAAGGCGATCGCCGAGGTGGCCCCGCAAGGCATGAACCACGTGTTCTTCACCGGTTCCGGCTCCGAAGGCAACGACACCGTGCTGCGCATGGTCCGCCATTACTGGGCTCTGAAGGGCCAGAAGAACAAGAAGGTCATCATTGGCCGCATCAACGGCTACCACGGCTCTACCGTGGCGGGCGCCGCCTTGGGCGGCATGAGTGGCATGCACCAGCAGGGCGGGGTGATCCCGGATGTCGTGCACATCCCGCAGCCGTACTGGTTTGGCGAAGGCGGCGACATGACCGAGGCCGACTTCGGTGTGTGGGCGGCCGAGCAACTGGAGAAGAAGATCCTCGAAGTTGGCGTGGACAACGTTGCCGCCTTCATCGCCGAGCCGATCCAGGGCGCCGGTGGCGTGATCATTCCGCCGCAGACCTATTGGCCGAAGATCAAGGAAATCCTGGCCAGGTACGACATCCTCTTCGTCGCCGACGAAGTGATCTGCGGGTTCGGCCGCACTGGTGAGTGGTTCGGCACCGATTATTACGACCTCAAGCCTGACCTGATGACCATCGCCAAGGGCCTGACCTCCGGTTACATCCCCATGGGCGGGGTGATCGTGCGTGACGAGGTGGCCAAGGTGATCAGCGAAGGCGGCGACTTCAACCACGGCTTCACCTATTCCGGCCACCCGGTGGCGGCAGCGGTGGGCCTGGAGAACCTGCGGATCCTGCGTGACGAGCAGATCATCCAGCAGGTGCACGATAAAACCGCGCCTTATCTGCAACAACGCCTGCGCGAACTGGCCGACCACCCGCTGGTAGGCGAAGTGCGCGGCCTGGGCATGCTCGGTGCGATCGAGTTGGTGAAAGACAAGGCCACCCGGGCCCGTTATGAAGGCAAAGGTGTCGGCATGATCTGTCGCCAGCACTGCTTCGACAACGGCCTGATCATGCGCGCTGTAGGCGACACCATGATCATCGCGCCACCGCTGGTGATCAGTATCGAAGAGATCGACGAACTGGTGGAGAAAGCCCGCAAGTGCCTGGACCTGACCTATGAGGCTGTTCGGTAAGGGCAGAGGGCCTGGTTAGCTGTTCTCAGCACCTGTGAGATCGAGCGCCGCCTGCGCGGTGCTCGATCGGTGCCGCAATCGTACATTTCACGTCAGGCACCTTCCGCAAAGCATTTTGCTTTGTGAAATGAATCCTGTACTTTTCTGGGCATCCATTTCCCGTCTGAAAGTCGCGATTCAACCATGAAAGTGCACGAAGAAATCGAAGGCCTGGCAGTACTGATTCGCGACCTGCGCAAGTTCAAGGGCCTGACACTGGGCGAGCTGGCACAGCGCATCGGCCGTTCGGTGGGCTTTTTGTCCCAGGTCGAACGCGGCGTGTCACGCCCGACCGTGGCCGATCTCACAGCCATCAGCGAAGAGCTCGGTGTATCCACAGCCTACTTCTACAAGCTGGACAAACCCCGTGAGCTCGACTGGGTGACCCGTCCGCACGAGCGTCGCACGCTGCACCTGGCAGGTGGCATCACCGACGTGCTGGCATCGCCCTCCATAACGGGCGCGTTTTCCATGCTCGATAGCCATTTGCAGCCGGGGGCCAGCAGTGGCGAGGAGTACCTTGACGACAGCTCGGAGCAGGGCTGCTTCGTGCTCGAAGGCGAACTGACCGTATGGTTGGGCGATGCTGACCCGGTCACGCTGTACGCCAATGACAGTTTTCAGTTGCAACCCCACGCCCGTTTTCGGTATGCCAACCTGACCGACAAGCCCACACGCGTGCTTTGGGTGTTCAGCTGAGGGCCGTCGCACAGGCATGCGCTTGTGCCTGGGCTGGCCGGGAAAGTTGGCCTGCAAGCAATGTGCTGGCTGCATGGGGTATCCTTGCACCACGCAATCAACTTCGAAGCAGTGAATGAACAATGGGTTTTGAACAACTAGCTGAGCTACGAGACCGCCTGCGGGCGGAAAAAGGGCAGGTAAAGGCCGAGAGCGCGAAACCGCCCAAGCGCAAGTCGCCCCCGCAGGCGAAGCCGCGTGAGATGGACCCGGCGGTGGCAGCGATCTGGCCACTGCAGAAGCATTTTCCCTTGGCTTTCCCGGTCAACCCGGCCCCCAAGGTGCCGCTCAAGGAGGGCATTTTCAAGGATGCCGAGCAACACCTGGAGCTGCTTGGGTTAACCCGCGAACAGCTCAAGCTGGGCATTTCCACGTGGTGCCGGGGCACTCGATACTGGGCGAGCATGGTGGAGAATGCTCCGCGCCTTGACTTGAACGGTCAGGCCGCGGGTACTGTGACCGCCGCTCAGGCGCTGCATGCCAAGCAGCAGGCTGCGCGGCAACGCAGCCAGGATCGACGCAATCGAGCGAAGTCAAAGGCCCAGGCCCAGGCTCCGGCCCCCGCCGCCGACACCGCAACGGTGAAGTCTACCGACTGAACTCAGTCGCGTTCTGCCCCGTAGCCATGCTGGATGGCAGCCCATTGCCGGGGCTGCCGTCTGGCAGGCCCGGCAATGGACCAGGTTCGGTTTCGAGGGCCTGGTGCATGCAACGATGGTTTCAAGACCCACCTGATCGGCAAGCCGCGGCAGATGATGCCGGGGCGTAACCACGTTCGTCGGTTTCAGAATGCGCCTGGTCGCTCGCATGCAACCCCTCGGCGCTACAAGTGCCATGCTAGCAGGATGCCCAAGGGTCAGTGCGCGCAGACGTGCGGCCGTGGGCGAGGAGGCCGCCAGTACCACGCAACTGTGACGTGGGCGGTGCGCCGCAGCAGAACACGCCGGAAACCTGCCCCTTAAAAAAAATCAGGCAGGGTCCGTGATGCCGAGGTCCGCTGTATGCCTGATGAATTGCTCCACCTGCCTGTAATCCAGCGCATTCTGGCCCGCGACAAGGACACCCCGGGTGCCCTGTTGCCGATCCTGCATGCCGTCCAGCACGAGCTGGGTTACATCCCCGACGCTTCTGTTCCCGAGATCGCCCATGCCCTCAACCTCAGCCTGGCTGAAGTGCGTGGGGTTATCAGTTTTTATCACGACTTCCGCACCGCGCCGCCCGCTCGCCACACCCTGCGCCTGTGCCGTGCCGAATCGTGCCAGAGCCGTGGCGCCGAAGCCCTGGCCGCGCAATTGCGTGAACAGTTGGCACTGGACGATCACGGCACCAGCGCCGACGGCGCCATCAGCCTGCGCCCTGTTTATTGCCTGGGTGCCTGTGCCTGCTCGCCAGCGCTGGAGCTGGACGGCCAGGTGCACGCGCGCCTCACCCCTGAGCGCCTGCGGGACTTGGTCAACGGTTGCCGGGAGGACTCAGCATGCTGAAGCTGTATATTCCCTGTGATTCGGTAGCCCGTGCCGTGGGTGCCGATCAGGTTGCCGAGGCCCTGCTGCATGAGGCCGAGCGCCGCCAGTTGCCGCTGGACATCCAGCGCACCAGCTCGCGCGGGCTTTACTGGCTGGAGCCGCTGATCGAGTGCGACAGTGCGCAAGGGCGCCTGGGTTTCGGCCCGATTACGCCACACGATGTGCCGTCACTGCTTGATGCCCTGGCGGGCGAACCCGGTGGCCACTCGCTGGCACTGGGGCCGGTCGAAGAAATACCCTATCTCAAGACCCAGCAACGCTTGCTTTTCGCACGCGCGGGCATCACCCGCCCATTGTCACTGGACGACTATCGTGCCCATGGCGGTTTCGCAGGCCTCGAGGCCGCCGTGGCGCTGGACGGTGCCGAAGTGGTTGCCGCAGTGCTCGATTCCGGCCTGCGTGGCCGTGGTGGTGCGGCGTTCCCGGCCGGCATCAAGTGGCGCACCGTGCGTGATGCTGGCGCCGGGCAGAAGTACGTGGTGTGCAACGCCGACGAGGGTGACTCAGGTACGTTCGCTGATCGCATGCTGATGGAAGGCGACCCCTTCCTGCTGATCGAGGGCATGATCATTGCCGGCCTCGCCGTGGGTGCCGACAAGGGTTATATCTATGTGCGCTCGGAGTATCCCGATGCCATCCGGGTACTCGACCAGGCCTTCGCCATCGCGCGTGACGCTGGCTACCTGGGTGCTGACGTAGCCGGCAGCGGCCAGGCGTTCGACCTGGAGGTGCGGGTGGGCGCCGGCGCCTATATTTGCGGCGAAGAAACCGCGCTGCTCGAATCCATCGAAGGCAAGCGTGGCATTGTCCGCGCCAAGCCACCGCTGCCTGCGCTGCAAGGGCTGTTCGGCCTGCCGACGCTGGTGCACAACGTGCTTACCCTGGCTTCGGTGCCCATCATTCTGGCCAAGGGTGCAGCGTTCTATCGCGATTTCGGCATGGGCCGCTCGCTGGGCACCATGCCGTTCCAGCTGGCCGGCAACATTCGCCAGGGTGGCCTGGTCGAGCGCGCGTTCGGCCTGACCCTGCGCGAGCTGGTGGAAGGCTATGGCGGTGGCACGGCCAGTGGCCGCCCGCTGAAGGCCGCGCAGGTCGGTGGCCCGCTTGGTGCCTGGGTACCCCCCAGCCATTTCGACACCCCATTGGACTATGAAGCGTTTGCTGCCGTGGGCGCGATGCTCGGCCACGGCGGTGTGGTGGTGGCCGACGATACGTTGAACATGGCCAGTATGGCGCGTTTCGCCCTGCAGTTCTGTGCCGAGGAGTCCTGCGGCAAGTGCACCCCGTGCCGTATCGGTTCCACCCGGGGCATGGAAGTGGTCGACCGGCTGATCGCCAGCAGCGACATCACCGAGCGCCATGACCAGGCGCTGTTGCTGCGCGACCTGTGCGACACCCTGCAGTACGGTTCGTTGTGCGCCATGGGCGGTATGACTGCCTATCCGGTGGCCAGCGCGCTCAAGTACTTCCCCGCCGATTTTGGGCTGACCACCACGGAGGCCGCACAGTGATCAATTTCTTCGACCCCGCTTGTGATAAAAGCAGCGACCTCGGCACCCCGGCCCGCGAAAGCGACGTGCAGGTCAGCCTCAGCATCGATGGCCGCGCCATCAGCGTGCCTGCTGGCACCTCGGTCATGCGCGCCGCCGCCATGCTGGGCACCAGCATCCCCAAACTGTGCGCCACCGACAGCCTCGAAGCCTTCGGCTCCTGCCGCATGTGCATGGTGGAAATCGAAGGCATGCGCGGCTACCCGGCATCCTGCACCACGCCAGTCAGCGAAGGCATGGTGGTGCGTACCGAAACCCCGCGCCTGGCCGGCCTGCGTCGCAACGTGATGGAGCTGTACATTTCCGACCACCCGCTGGACTGCCTGACCTGTTCGGCCAACGGCAACTGCGAGCTGCAGACCGTCGCCGGCCAGGTGGGCCTGCGTGAGGTGCGCTACGGCTATGACGGCGCCAACCACCTGGACGAGAAAAAAGACGTTTCCAACCCGTATTTCGACTACGAGCCGAGCAAGTGCATCGTCTGCAGCCGCTGTGTGCGCGCCTGCGAGGACATCCAGGGTACGTTCGCCCTGACCATTACCGGGCGTGGTTTCGAATCGCGGGTGGCGGCAGCGGGTGGCGAAAACTTCCTGGCTTCCGAATGCGTGTCGTGCGGCGCCTGCGTGCAGGCCTGCCCGACCGCGACCCTCACGGAAAAGAGCCTGGTGCAGCTTGGCCAGCCTGAGCGTTCGGTCATTACCACCTGCGCCTACTGCGGCGTTGGCTGCTCGTTCCGCGCCGAAATCAAGGGTGACCAGCTGGTGCGCATGGTCCCGGACAAGAACGGTGGCGCCAACCACGGCCACGCCTGCGTCAAGGGCCGCTTTGCCTGGGGCTACGCCACCCACCCGGACCGCATCACCAAACCGATGATCCGCAAGCGCCTGGAAGACCCGTGGCAGGAAGTCAGCTGGGACGAGGCCGTGACCTATGCCGCCAGCGAGTTCCGCCGCATCCAGCTCAAGTACGGGCGCGACTCCATCGGCGGCATCACCTCCAGCCGTTGTACCAACGAAGAAGCCTACCTGGTGCAAAAACTGGTGCGCACGGCGTTTGGTAACAACAACGTCGACACCTGCGCACGGGTGTGCCATTCGCCCACCGGTTATGGCCTGAAGCAGACCCTGGGTGAGTCAGCCGGCACGCAAAGCTTCGACTCGGTGATGCAGGCCGACGTTGTGCTGGTGATTGGCGCCAACCCCACCGATGCGCACCCGGTGTTCGGCTCGCAACTCAAGCGTCGCCTGCGCCAAGGGGCGCGGCTGATCGTGATCGACCCACGGCGTATCGACCTGGTCGACTCGCCGCACGCCCGCGCCGACCTGCACCTGCAACTGCGCCCGGGCACCAACGTGGCCATGCTCAACGCCCTGGCCCACGTGATCGTTACCGAGGGCCTGCTGGCCCAAAGCTTCATCGATGCCCGCTGCGAAACCGAAGACTTTGCCCGTTGGCGCGACTTCGTCAGCCTGCCAGACAACGCTCCCGAGGTGCTCGGCCCGGTTTGTGGCGTGCCACCTGAGCAGATCCGCGCTGCGGCACGGCTGTATGCCACCGGCGGCAACGCGGCCATCTACTACGGCCTGGGTGTGACCGAGCACAGCCAAGGCAGCACCGCAGTGATGGGCATTGCCAACCTGGCCATGGCCACTGGCAACATCGGCCGTGAAGGGGTAGGGGTGAACCCGCTGCGCGGGCAGAACAACGTGCAGGGCTCGTGCGACATGGGCTCGTTCCCCCACGAGCTGCCCGGCTACCGGCATGTCTCCAACGAGGGCGTGCGCGCCGAGTTCGAACGGGCCTGGGGCGTGACCTTGCAGCCCGACCCGGGTCTGCGCATTCCCAATATGTTCGAGGCGGCGCTGGATGGCAGCTTCAAGGCGCTGTACTGCCAGGGTGAGGACATCGCCCAGAGCGACCCCAACACCCAGCACGTCACGGCGGCCTTGCTCGCCATGGAGTGCGTGGTGGTGCAGGACATTTTCCTCAACGAAACTGCCAAGTTCGCCCATGTGTTCCTGCCGGGCAGTTCGTTCCTGGAAAAGGACGGCACCTTCACCAACGCCGAGCGGCGTATTTCGCGGGTGCGCAAGGTCATGGAGCCGCTGGCTGGCAAGGCCGACTGGGAAGCTACCGTGGCCCTGGCCAACGCCCTGGGCTACCCGATGAACTACCGCCACCCGTCCGAGATCATGGACGAGATCGCCCGCCTGACGCCGACCTTCCGTCGTGTCAGCTACGCGGAAATCGACCGCCATGGCAGCCTGCAGTGGCCGTGCAACGACGCTGCGCCAGACGGCACGCCGACCATGCACATCGACCAGTTCGTGCGTGGCAAGGGCCGCTTCATGCTCACCGGCTACGTGCCCACCGATGAAAAGGTCAACAACCGCTACCCGTTGCTGCTGACCACCGGGCGCATTCTCAGCCAGTACAACGTCGGCGCCCAGACCCGGCGCACTGCCAACGTTGCCTGGCATGATGCCGACCGCCTGGAGATCCACCCGACCGACGCGGAAAGCCGTGGCATCCACGACGGTGACTGGGTCGGCATCGGCAGCCGCGCCGGGCAGACTGTGCTGCGTGCCAAGGTCAGTGCGCGGGTGGCGCCGGGCGTGGTGTACACCACCTTCCACTTCCCGGAGTCGGGTGCCAACGTGATCACCACCGACAACTCCGACTGGGCCACCAACTGCCCCGAGTACAAGGTGACGGCAGTGGAAGTGGTGAAAGTGTTCCAGCCATCGCAATGGCAGAAGCGCTATCAGGACTTCAGTGATGAACAGCAGCGGCTGCTGAAAGAGCGCCGTGCTGCGGAGAAAGCCGAGGTTCGCCGATGAGCAGTGAAAACCTGGTCAAGATGGCCAACCAGATTGCCCATTACTTCGACAGCGAGCCAGACCGGGCGCTGGCGGTGCAAGGGGTGCGGCAGCATCTGAAGAGCTTCTGGACGCCGGCGATGCTCCGGCAATTGGCGGAGTGGAGCGAGGCCCACGCGGGGGAGGGGCTTGACCCGAAGGTGCGGGAGGCGTTGGTCTAGATTCCCGGGCGGCAACGGAACCTTGGGGCGGGTTTGCCTGCGAATGTGGCGTTGAAATCAATGACGCATTCGCGGGTGAACCCGCTCCTACAAGGGGCCTGCATATTGCCTACTCAGCCGCGGGCCAGCTCCGCCAGGTGGGCGATGGCTTCTTCGCTCTTGAGCACCAGCACATCGCCCTCCAGCGCATCCAGCACCACTTCCGAGGTATTGCCAATCAACGCCCCGGAAATCCCCGTGCGGCACACCGTGCCTATCACGGTCACCACTGCATTGAGCTTCTTTTCGGTATGTGGAATCAACACATCCGCTGGCCCTTCGGCCACGTGCAGGCACTCATCGCTGATGCCGTATTCGGCCTGGAACGCCTTGCATGCTTCACGGTAGCGTTTTTCGATCGTATCGCTCAGCTGGTAGGCCGGGTCCGACGCTGACAGCATCGGCGACGGGTGGGCGCTGATGACATGCAGTTCTCCCTTGGCCAGTTTGGCAATCTCGAAGCCGTGGTCGATGATGCTGGCATGCAGGCGGCGGTGGTCTTCGTCCTGGTTACCCACGTCCACCGCCGCCAAAATCTTGCCCCCGGTCCACGGCCGTTCGCTCTTGACCATCAGCACGGTACCCGGGCATTGGCGCAGCAGCTTCCAGTCGCTGGGGGTGAGCAGGGCCTTTTTCAGCGGGTTGTCCGGGCGGTGTTCCTTGATCACCAGTTCGCAGCCTTCGGCCTGCTGTACATGGATGATGGTGTCGTGCAGGCTGTCGCGCCAGCCCTCTTCATGGGTGACATTGGCGTAGCCGTCATCATGCAACTGGCTGCTCAGCAGGCTGAGCAGCGCACTGTGATCATGCCGCTTGTCACACATCAGCAAGTGCAGGCGTGCGCCCGTGACGCCTGCAATCAGCTTGGCGCGCGTAAGCGCCCGGCTGTGAGCGTGCGCGGGGTCGAGGACGACGAGAATGCTGCGGACGGCTTGCATGGGCGTTAACTCCCTTCGATGATGGCGACCAATGCCTGACTATAGTCGGCGCTTCCCCCTCCAGCGCTTGATGTACATCAAGCATAGTCACTGGCATCGCCAGCCGCCGCCGGTATAATCGCCGGCCCTGCCTGTTCTGTGTGGTTGCACGCTTATGTCCCTGATCCCCGAAATCGACGCCTTTCTTGGCTGCCCGACGCCAGACGCCTGGATCGAAGCGGCGCTCGCCGACCAGGAAACCCTGCTGATCGACCACAAGAACTGCGAGTTCAAGGCCGCCAGCACGGCCTTGAGCCTGATCGCCAAGTACAACACTCACCTTGATCTGATCAACATGATGTCGCGCCTGGCCCGCGAGGAGCTGGTGCATCACGAACAGGTGTTACGCCTCATGAAGCGTCGTGGGGTGCCGTTGCGCCCGGTATCGGCGGGGCGTTACGCGTCGGGGTTGCGCCGACTGGTGCGCGCCCACGAGCCGGTCAAGCTGGTGGATACACTGGTGGTGGGCGCGTTCATCGAGGCGCGCAGTTGCGAACGTTTTGCCGCGCTGGTGCCACATCTGGATGAAGAGCTGGGCCGCTTCTACCACGGGTTGCTGAAAAGCGAAGCGCGCCACTACCAGGGCTACCTGAAACTGGCGCACAACTACGGTGATGAGGCGGACATCGCCCGCCGTGTCGAGCTGGTACGCGCTGCGGAAATGGAGCTGATCCAGTCGCCAGACCAGGAACTGCGCTTCCACAGCGGCATCCCGCAGGCTTTGGCCGCCTGATGTGCACCAGGCGGCGCAGGCCTTAACTGCGCCGACCCAGTAGCAGGCCTACCGCCAACCCGAGGCCGGCGGAAATGGCCACGGTCTGCCAGGGGTGGCCGCCGATGTAGTCCTGAGTGGCGTCCACCACCGGTTGCGCCTTGCTGCGCACGTTGCTC